>VFQT010001821.1_pt1 | contig 23943 bp, 18 predicted proteins | sample 3512381 | NCBI WGS metagenome assembly VFQT01 (sample SAMN10412376, study PRJNA504923) | tailings metagenome | isolation source: Relicate 2 Philex TSF3 active mining site | place: Philippines: Tuba, Benguet | collected 2017-08-29
TGGCTCTCTGTAGTCCAGCCAGGAATAATAATATCTGACCGCCCGGCGCAGGATACGGCGGATTACGTAGCCGGCCCCGTTGTTGGAGGGAAGCTGCCCGTCGGCTATGGTGAAGGCGATGGCACGGATATGATCGGAGATCACCCGGAAGGCAACATCCTGCCGTCCGTCACCTCCGCCATAGCGCTTACCCGTAATCGTTTCCGTGGCGGCAATGGTGCCGGTGAACAGATCCGTATCATAATTGGACGACTTACCCTGCAGCACCCTTACCAGTCGCTCCAGGCCCATGCCTGTATCAACATGCGTGCTGGCCAGCGGCTCGAGGCGTCCGTCCTTCAGTCTGTTGTATTGGATGAATACATTGTTCCAGATCTCAATGACCTGAGGGTGATCCTTATTGACAAGCAGCTGACCAGGTATTTCCGCGCGCTCCGCGTCCGGGCGGCAATCCACATGGATCTCACTGCAGGGTCCACAGGGACCCGTGTCTCCCATCTCCCAGAAATTGTCCTTCTTGTTTCCGAAGACGATCTGGGAGGGTGGCAGGATCTTTTGCCATACCTCCAAGGCAATCGTGGAGGGAGGAATTCCTTCAGACGGATCACCTTCGAAGACCGAAGCATACAGCCTGTCTTTGGGGATGCCATAGACCTCGGTCAACAACTCCCAGCTCCACGTGATCGCCTCACGCTTGAAATAATCTCCGAAACTCCAGTTGCCCAGCATTTCGAACATCGTGTGGTGATAAGTATCCACCCCCACTTCTTCCAGGTCATTGTGCTTCCCGCTCACCCTCAGACATTTCTGGGTATCAGCCACCCGACGATGGGGGGGCTGACGGTTCCCCAGAAAATAGTCCTTGAACTGGTTCATCCCCGCATTCGTAAAGAGCAATGTCGGGTCGTTTTTTACAACGATCGGAGCGGAAGGAACGATATGATGACCCTTGGAAGCAAAAAAGTCCAGGAATTTTTGTCTGATGTCAGCCGAAGTCATGGAAGCGTGTGTTGTTAAAAATGGGCCGATTTTTGCCGCATGGACTATATTTGCCCGCATTGAATACAAAATTAAGCGATTTGGCGTTTCTCACGGGAAAGGCATTGCTTATCGCGGGACTTTCCCGGTGACATGAAGAAGGTTAAATATTATTATAATCCGAGCACCCTCAGATACGAGCGGTTGGACGTACCCTTTAAGGTGGTGGTCCTGCGCGTGCTGGGCTTCATCGCCACCGCTTCCGTAACGGGACTGTTGATCGTCGCCTTCGCCTTCAAATACCTGGATTCTCCCAAGGAGCGCATCATGCGGATGCAGTACGAACGAGCACTCCAGGACTTTGAAGTGTTGAACGGAAAACTCAAGAAGATAGACAAACAGATGCGCGAACTGGAGCGCAGGGACAATGAAGTTTATCGCACCATCTTCGAAGCCAACCCTGTCCCGGACAGTGCCCGCTCCAAGGAGATGGAAATGGCAGAAGAGATCCGACTGGTGTCTTCCATGGATGAAAACCAACTTGCCCACTCGCTCAACAAGACCCTGTCCAATATCGTGAGCCGGATGAAATTCCAGGATAGGTCATATGTGGAGATCGAAGGGATGATCAAGAACAAGGAGAAACTGCTCTCTTCTACCCCTGCCATACAACCCGTTGATAACCGCAACCTGAAACGCATCGCTTCCGGCTTCGGACAACGCATCGATCCGGTGTACAAGACCATCAAGTTCCACGCAGGTCTTGACTTTTCCGCCCCCCAGGGCACCCCCATCTTCGCAACGGCAGACGGACGGGTCGCCACCGCCGGCAACCTCGGCAACGGTTATGGCAACCACGTGATCATCAACCACGGCTTTGGTTACGAAACCCTCTACGGACACATGTACCGGATCAAGGTCAGGCCCGGCACTTATGTTAAACGGGGTGAGGTCATCGGTTGGGTTGGAAACACAGGGAAATCTACGGGCCCTCACGTTCACTACGAGGTAAAGAAATACGGCAAACACCTTGATCCCGTTTATTTCTTCTACAACGATCTCTCGCCCGAACAGTTCCAGCAAATGCTGAAGATGGCTGCGTCAGGCAACCAGTCGTTTGACTGATGATAGCGCTGACCCATCGATCCCGGCTGACTGTTGAAAAGTTTTGATAACCCATCCCCGGTGTTTGCCTAATTTGCCGGTGCGATGTTCACACAACTGGACCTCTTTGGTGACTTACCCGCGCCGGAAAAGCCGTCGAACCCATCCCAGCGGACTGAAAAAAAATCCACTGCGAAATCCGGCACTGCCGGCTCCTCCGTTCAGGCGACCCAGGTACAATTAAGCATGGGACTACCGGATGATGTATTTCCGGAGCCAAGCCAGGCATGGCCCAGACAGGAAGAGTCCCCCAACAGCGAAACGACGGAAGAACTTCAGCCCGCATCTGCCGAGCAAATTGAAACAAGCGTTGATAGCCTGGAAAAAGAAGCCGTTGCAGAAACCGCTACCCAACCAGTCGCAGACACAAAAGAACAGCCACAGGCTGAAAACTCTCCTTTTGAAGCAGGTCAAACTGCTGTGGAGACAGATCCCGGACACAACGGACCCAGCCCCACAACCTTTTTCGGGGAAATACCATCTGAAAGCAAGGCCGAAAAGGGACGCAGATATTACATCCAGACAGAGATCCCCGCAGATCCTCCCCTGGCAGCCAAACCCCCTGGCCCGGAGATATTGATGGCAGGGCTTGACACCAGTCGCAACACAGCCCAGGAATCCCGCCCGAAATACATTCAGACAGAAATTCCGTCAGATCCGATAGAACCACCTGCTCTTTCCGTTGACCCGCCTTTAGCGGATGAACCCGTCGCTAAAGGATTGGTTACGTCCCCAGAAAACCCGTCCTCCGCGTCCATAGCCGGGTTGCAGGCACCGTCAGTTGCTACTGAAGAGAAAAAAGAGGCAAAAAGGCCTGAGATCCCTGCAGAAGCCCTCCGGAGAACCAGACCGCTGATGCCTCCTAAGGTCATTCTTGCGGATCCGGCATTGGAAACGTCCTCGGATGTCCACGGGGAAGAGGACAAGGTGACCAAAAAGGATCCTCCGGTCCTGAAAGAACCCGCCGTAGCCATATCCGTGGCAACTGCGGAAAAACCTGAAGAAAAGGAGGAGGGTATTGTCTCGAAAGTCATCGCAGCAGATCAGCCGCCTGCGGACTTGCCGTTACCCGATCCTTTGACTGCCGTCGCAACAGAGGTCGAAGCCGTTCAGGCCTCCACCCGTCGTAAAAAGGTCGTGAAGGAATCGCTGAATGATGGTCCCTCGACGGGTGTTCCGCCAGATGACCAGCTCAATGCCAAACAATACTATAGCATTGGGGAAGTGGCTGCCATGTTCAGCGTGAAGGCATCCCTCCTGCGATACTGGGAATCGGAATTTGACGTACTGAAATTGCGGAAAAACAGGAAGGGTGACCGCTTTTTCCGACCCGACGATATCAGAAGCCTTCAACTCATACATCACCTGCTCAAGGAAAAGAAATACACCATCGAAGGAGCCCGGGAGTATATGAGGAATGCGGGCAAGATGAAAGAAAAGTTCGAAACGATCGAAACACTCCAGCGGATACGCCAGTTCCTGGTGGAAATGCGCAACGGACTTCAGATCGAGCGCCTGCAGGATACTCAATAGGTGCCGTCAGCACGACGAGGGAACCGAATGATGCCCTCCATTTCCAAAATATATGTTGCAGCGGGCTGGAAAACGATCTTTCGCATATCCCGGGCATTGATCGGCGGCGGAGCGGTGGATGAACGACCCGTTTTCAGATCATAGGTCACTACCTGACCATTACAGATTCCCTCCACCATTTTTCCGGACACCCTGACATCTGAACAACCCTCCAGCGGGATCCGCTGATGGAAGGCTCCATAAAGATCAAAAATATACAAGCCCCTGGCCGGATCATACATCGACACCGTGCCCTGCTGGTCTGAAAGATGGATGGGACGCGGGACTTCATCCATGATCATCCGGAGGTCAGGACTTTCCAGCAGCAGCCTGCCCTGAACATCGATCTTACGGAGCCTGGCCTCTTGTTCGTCATATACCCAGCAATGGTTGTCGTATGATGCCGCCACAGCACTGACCTGCATCATGGATGATTTGCGCAGATCGATCGCATCAAGTGGTTTCAGCATCCGATCCAACAGCAGGATCGTACCAAAATCGGGATAGAAAAGCACAATCCGCAATGGATTTGATACATCCAGGGTTCGAAGCCTGCCATATCTGACAACATCGTTGAAAACGCCGACCGAATCGCCATCCGGGGTGTATTTCCGCAGCTGGTTGGTTCGGGTGAGCGCATAAATATTGCCCAGGTTATCGACATCAAAATGCCGGAAGTCACCCGAAACGATGCGCCCCGGGCGTGGCTGGGTGTTGCCCGACCCTGCCATCATGATCAAATGAATGATCAGCAAAACGATCATATCAGGGCGCATGGCGGGACAATGAGAGGTTTTCACCGTCGAAAACGGCATAGGTATCGTATCGGATCCAGTCGCCCAGGTTGATGTACCGGCTTTGCGCATTCAACCGGAAATCGATCGGCAGATGACGGTGCCCAAAAACGAAGTAGTCCACCTGTTTTTCCCGGAGCACCTCTTTGCAATAACTCACCAGCCATTCCCGATCCTCCCCCAGGAATTCATCTTCGGTATGACCTGTCAGGGCCCGGCTGCGTCTGCTGAAATGATCTGCCAATCCTATGCCAATGGCCGGGGGCAGGATACCGAACAGCCATCTGCAGAGTGGATTGCGAAATACCTTCTTTAAAAATTTATACCCATGATCACCGGGGCCGAGCCCGTCACCATGGCCTATGTGAAAGTGAAGGCCATTGAACAGGTAGTCACGGGGAGCGTCATATACCGGGATATTCAGTTCATTTTCAAAATATCCACTCATCCACATGTCATGATTGCCCATGAAAAAGTGGACGGGGATCCCGCTGTCTGTAATATCCGCCAGTTTTCCAAGGATACGAACATAGCCTTTCGGTACCACTTTCCGGTATTCAAACCAGAAATCGAACATGTCTCCCAGGATGAGGATCATGGCGGCATCCACCCGCGCGGTTTCCAGGAAGCGGACAATTCTTCTTTCCCTGTCGAGGCTGCGCTCCCTGTCAGGAACTCCGAGGTGGAAATCGGAGAGGAAGTAGATTTTTTTTCCGGCGGGTATGTCCATGTATGCGGGAGGTGTTATCTGTCCGGATACTCATCAGATCAAAGAGGTGGACCATCCTCCACCAGCAGGCAGTACACTTCACGCGGTCCATGGACACCCACGACCAACGTCTTTTCGATGTCTGCGGTTCGGCTCGGACCGGTTGCGAAACTGAGGACGGAGGGTACATCTCCCTGGTAGCGCTTTTTGACCAGGGCAAGGGCGTCGGAGATATCGTAGGTCAGCTGGGATGTGAGGGCAACGCATACATGCACCGGGGCATAAACGCTGGCCGTTCTTCCATGAGGAAGAGCAGCGCTCAGTACGATGGTCCCGGTACGGGCCACCAAAGCTTCACAACCGGTGAGGGCCACGTCACAGTCGGACAAATCATCCGTGTAATGCAGATCCGCAAGTCCAGTGCGGTCGAACAATCGGACCAGGGGTGATTCCTTGCAATAGATCTTTGTCCAGCCCCTTTCCCTGATCAATGCTCCCGATTGTTGTGCCAGGTCCTCCCGGGAAGAACAGTAGGCGAACTTCCCCAGCAAGCGGGTGAATTCAGTGGCGAAGATCACGGAGAGGTCATCAGAGGGCTTCGGATAGATCTCACCTTCCGTTTCCTGCCTTGAAAAAGGCATGGCCACCGGTTGTTGAAGAGCCTTCCGGATGCGGCTTAGTATGACCTGCTTGGACTTCGTGGACTCCATTTCACACAGCTGGTGTTGATTGGGTATCCGGCTGATCCGGCACTTCGGGCTTTTCCTCTTCTGCTGGTTGTTCTTCGACGCTGTCCGTTCCTTCTGCGAAGATCTTCTTCTCGCCGTAAGGACGCTTGCCGAGTAGTTCCTCTACATCCTGCTGGTGCAGAACTTCTCGTTCAAGCAATGCCTTGGCCAGTCTATCGACCTGTTCTTTTTTCTCTGTCAACAGATCTTTGGTCCGTTTGTACGCACTGTCTACAAGCGCCCGCACCTCTACATCGATCAGTTTACCTGTATCGTCACTGTAAGGCTTCGTAAAGGTGCTTTCCTGCTGGGGATCGTAAAAACTGAGGTTGCCGACTTTCTCGTTCATGCCGTAGACGGTGACCATGGCATAGGAAAGTTTGGTGACCTGCTGCAGATCATTCTGGGCACCGGTGGAGATCTTTCCGAAGAAGATGTCTTCTGCAGCCCTTCCGCCGAGCGTCATGCACATCTGATCCATCAGCTGCTCGGTGTCGTACAGATACTGTTCTTTGGGGGTGTACTGGGCATATCCCAGGGCTGCCACGCCTCTCGGAACGATGGTCACTTTCAACAGCGGATAGGCGTGTTCAAGGAACCATCCGCAAACGGCATGTCCTGCTTCGTGATAGGCAATGATCTTCTTTTCATCCGGAGAAATGATCTTATTCTTCTTTTCCAGTCCGCCGATGACCCGGTCGATGGCATCCTGGAAATCATCCATCTCCACCTGCTCCTTGCCTTTACGGGCAGCGATCAGGGCTGCTTCGTTACAGACATTGGCGATGTCAGCCCCCGCAAATCCGGGGGTCTGTTCGGCAAGTTTGAAGATGTTGAGCTTTTCAGACGTCTTGATCGGCTTGAGGTGTACGCGGAAAATGTGTTCACGTCCCTTGAGATCAGGTTTGTCGATGCTGATCTGACGGTCGAACCTGCCCGGACGCAGCAGCGCAGAATCAAGAACATCCGGCCGGTTCGTGGCAGCCAGGATGATGATGCCGCTGTCGCCGCCGAAACCGTCCATCTCGACGAGCAGTTGGTTCAGGGTGTTTTCACGTTCGTCGTTGCTGACCATCATATTCTTGCCCCGAGCCCTGCCGATGGCATCGATCTCGTCGATGAAGATGATACAGGGAGCTTTCTCACGGGCCTGCTTGAAAAGGTCGCGTACCCTGCTGGCACCCACGCCCACAAAGAGTTCCACGAAATCGGAGCCTGACATCGAGAAGAAGGGTACCTGCGCCTCACCGGCCATCGCCTTCGCAAGCAAGGTCTTACCGGTACCGGGAGGACCCACCAGCAAGGCGCCTTTCGGGATCTTGCCTCCGAGGGCAGTGTATTTCTTGGGGTTCTTAAGGAAGTCCACGATCTCCATCACTTCCTGCTTGGCTTCGTCAAGTCCTGCTACGTCAGAGAAGGTGATATTGACCCTGGTTCCTTTGTCGAACAACTGCGCTTTGGATTTTCCGATGTTGAAGATGCCGCCCGGGCCGCCGCTGCCGCCTGCACCGCCGCCCATCTTACGCATCATGAGCACGAACAACAGTCCGAACATCAGCAGCGGGAAGAGGAAATTGATGATGGGCCCGAAAAATTCAGGATCTGAAACAGGATCAACAGGGACAGGCGTGACCTCTTTGTTTGCCTCAAAATAATTATCCAGGGATTGCTGGTAATCCTCCACCTTGGATACCCGAAACTGGAAATGCGGGCCTTTTGAGTTCTTCACAAAGGACCACTTCTCCTTCAACATGTCCTTGTACTGCTGGAGTTCGAGGCTGTCCTTCTTGACATAGACGCGGACAACATCCTTGTTCTTAACGGGTTCCACTCGCTCTACATGGTTCCTGGAGAGCATGTCCTGTTTGAACTTCAGGTCCGTGATCACGGTGGCGTCGGGCGTAACGCCCTGAAGGATCTGGTATCCGATCAGGAACACCAGCACCAGACCATAGATCCAGTAAATATTGAATCGGGGGCCTTTCCGCGATGATTCATCGCCTCCATCAGTTGACGGACGGTTGAACCTCGACGGTTGCCTGCCCTTGTTATTTTCTTGTCTTGACATATGATTTTGCCTGGGATGTGATGGTGTGGTGGTGGATAATAACGTACAGAGTGAAATTATAGTTTATCGCTCTTTTTCCTGGTGGATCGGGGAACGGATGATAAAGGAGAGTTCATAACGGCTGGAGGTGCATCCACATGCTCCTCAGAGGCGGCATCGCTCCACATTTCCTCCAGCTTATAAAACTTACGGGTCTCCGGCAGGAATATGTGCACGACGACGTTCACAAAATCCACAATGACCCATTGGTTGGCGCCATAACCTTCGTCGTGATAAGATACCTCGCCGCATTCCTCCCGAACGGATTCCCGCACGTGGTCGGCAATGGCCTTGACCTGCGTGGTGGATCCCGCTTCGCAGATGATGAAGAAATCCGCTACGGCTTCGGGTATCTTACGCAGGTCCATGGAGATCAGATGCTCTCCCTTCTTATCATGAATGGCTTGAATGATGACCTTTAGGATCTTACTTCCCCGGTTCAGTCTTTGCACTCGTTTCGGTGTCGCTTCGGGGAGGACAGGTATGGATGTCAATGCGGTGTGGTTTGTTTTAGGCTGATTGAAGGAGATCTTCCCGGATCATGTGTGCATCAGCAGGCGATCTTGCAGGACTGATGATGCGACAACCCGGATCTTCCCTTACTATTGTACGAAATTACGGAATAAAAAGCACACCCGCCACCATGCAACGGATCGGCTTCCCATTCAATATCATCGACTCGGTGGACAGTACCAATCGGCTGGCCATGGAGCGGGGAACCGGCGGAACTGCCACGTCGGGTGAGGTCTTCTTCGCCCTGGAACAGACGGCCGGTAAGGGCCAGCGTGGACGAAAATGGTCTGCCCAGCCGGGGATGAACATCACCATGAGCATACTCCTGGAGCCGCATGACTGGTCGCTTTCCGAAATGTTCCGGCTGAGTTGTGCCGCCGCGCTTGCCGCCACAGACCTTTTGGGCAGATATGCCGGAGAGGAAACATCCCTCAAGTGGCCGAACGACATCTACTGGCGCGACCGAAAGGCCGGAGGGATCCTCATCGAGAATATCATGCGCGGGCAACAATGGCGCTGGACCGTGATCGGTTTCGGCATCAATGTGAACCAAACGGTCTTTGACCCCGAACTTCCGAATCCGGTTTCTTTGAGACAGATCACCGGAAAAAAATTGGATCCCATACAACTGGCCCGGGAACTCTGCACCGATCTTCAGCAGAGGATCGACACCCTCAACCAGATCGGTTTTGAACCCTTGCTCCAAGCCTATCAACTCCGCCTCCATGGCAGGGGACGCACGTTTCGACTCCGGCATAATGATATGATTTTCAATACGATCATCCGGGGGGTAACCCCCGACGGACAACTGATCACCGAGGATGAACAGATCCGGACATTCCGGTTCGGCGAGATCACCTGGCTCGGACCCGCCTGAATTTCCTTGAGCGGATCACAGATCATATAAGACGACCGCAGCGCCTCGAAGGTTGCAAGCAGCCCGACGGATCAACCCATGGCGCTGACTGCGTCCATGATCTCCCGGGCGTGCTCTTTCACTTTCGGTTTGCTGAACACCTTTCGGATGATGCCCTTTTCGTCGATGACAAAAGTGGTCCTGAGCAGACCCATGTATTTTTTGCCGTACATCTGCTTCTCGCCCCAGACCCCGAACTGGTCGATGATCTTCCGTTCGGTGTCCGCGATCAATGTAAAGGGCAGTCCCTGCTTGGCTATGAATTTGAGATGGCTGGGCGCATCGTCCGGACTAATCCCCACCACATGGATACCCGCAGTGAGCAGTTCTTCGTGATGATCCCTCAGATTGCAGGCCTGGGTAGTGCAGGTCGGTGTGGCATCCTGCGGGTAAAAATAGATGGCCAGTTTTTTTCCCTTGAAATCGGCGAGCGAAACCGTGTTTCCGTTATGATCCTTCCCTCGAAACGCGGGCGCCTTGGTGCCTTCAGTCAACATATTCTTACTGTTTTAGCGATGGAAAACAACGCTTCGGGTGGATTTGTTGCCGGCTTCATCTTCTGCCATCACTGTCAGTTCATGCCTTCCGGGCGGACAGCGGCGGTCGAAACGATAGGTGAAAGTGTTTCCCCGACGGGAACATTTGATCCAGGCACCATCCAATTCAGCCCGCACATCACGGATCACGTTATTGTTATCGGAGGTGGAGAATACCAGCGTTGATCGTCCTCCCGTATGTGCACCGTCTTGTAATCCATAGAACGAGATCACAGGGGGCGTGAGGTCAGCCTCCAATCTGAAACTGCCGAAATCACGATAGGATGCCATGTACCCGTCCTTTTGCCGGGTTGCTTTTCGGACCTGCCGGATACCCCGGGTCACCTTACTGATGATCATGCGATCCTCCGCTTCCGGCGGTATCGGGCGATCCGGCCGGATGCGGATCGTGAAATGATCGTGAACCGGTATTGTCTGCCGCATGAGCTCGAAAACAGGGGAATATGCCGTACCGAAGGAACCGCTGGTCGTATTTCGAACCTCTACCCGGGCGGAATCATACAGGGCCCGGTCACTCAGTACAACCTGCAGGTCATCTGTATCGATGATGCCATACTGACCGGGGTACAGTCTTTCTTCCCGGCGTTGGGGTACGGACGCTGTATGCTGCCCCCGCTGGACGGAGAACCTGGCTACGGACATATTACCGGCCACGTCCAGCACTTCCAGTCTCAGATCATGCCGCTGTGCGTCGGTCAAAGAAAGGAAATGCCTGCCTCCGGCATAGGAATAGATCGCGGATCTGTCGCCGGGCAGTGGCAGCAGGAACTGCAGCCAGGGGCCGCCTGATGTGCGGCGGACATGGTCGATGTGCGCATTGAGATAGCGCGTCTCGTCGTATCCGATGCTGTCGAGTCTGAAACCTCCGACAAGCTTGGCTCCGTCATAGAGTCGGGTCTCGAAGATCCCGTTGGCATTGGGCGTCCCGCTCATCCGATCGGTCGCCTGCAGCGCGATGTTGATCCTGTCCGTGTGCACCGTAATGACCCCCGGAACCGACCAGCTGCCATTGGCCTTGCGCAGTGGATGCATGGCCGGGACCTGTTCATGCACACTCTTGTTCCGGTCATAAATGGCGATCCTGAAGAGATCCGGAGCAACCTGATCCGGTACGGGAAAATTGTATTTGAGTGGATTCAGGCATTTTTCCGTGGCCGTCTCCCGGATCTCGAAATGCACATGGGGCCCTGCTGATGCCCCGGTATTGCCGCTCCATCCGATGAACTGTCCTTTTTTGACCGGAAACAGACCCTGCGGAACGGGCAGGTCGACCGCCCAGGACTCCCGCGCATACTGGGCATCTTCCAGCCAGCTTTCCAGGGCTTCAGGGAATCCATTCAGGTGAGCATACAGGGTGGTCGTACCGTTGGGATGATCGATGTACAGGGCATTTCCAAACCCTCCGGCTTCGATCTTAACCCTGGAAATATGTCCGTCAGCGGGAGCATAGATGGGGATGTTCTCCTTCCGAAGCGTGAACAGATCGAGTCCCATGTGAAAATGATTGGGCCGCATCTCTCCGAAGTTGGCGTTGAGCCTTGGTTCCACCCGCAATGGGTAGGTAAAGAACGGTGCAGCAACATGCTGGGCCACCGAACCTATAGAGCACAAGGTCACCATCACAAGAAAAAAGTACGATCTTCTGTTTTGCATGGGCGCAGAAATGGTCATCCTGACAAAATTATGACAGGGACTCGGTATGGGCCGCAAAGAGCGAAAGAACGACCGGGCAGAGGACGAAGGAAGGGGTACATGCTTCTTGGCTACCCTAAGATTGACTGTTTCATACATGATTTGTGTGGATGGCATTGGATAATAACGAATAGCGATTACCTTTGCCCCCCGGGGATTTCCCGGTTTTTTTTTACCCGGGACAACCAATCCCCACGACTGAAACTATGCCCCAGGATCATTCCATCAAGACGGTACTGATCATCGGTTCCGGACCCATCATCATCGGACAAGCCTGTGAATTTGACTACTCCGGATCCCAGGCCGCGAGAAGCCTGCGAGAAGAAGGCGTGAAGGTCATCCTCATCAACAGCAATCCTGCCACCATCATGACGGATCCTATGATGGCAGACCGTGTGTACCTTCTGCCGCTGACCGTCGACAGCATCGAGCAGATCCTGTCAGAGAACCAGATCGATGCCGTCCTGCCCACGATGGGCGGTCAGACAGCCCTGAATCTGGCCAAGGAAGCGGAAGAGCTGGGCTTGTGGGAACGTTACAACGTCCGCCTGATCGGTGTGGATATCAAGGCCATCGATAAGGCCGAAGACCGGGAACAGTTCCGCCAGTGGATGATCCGTATGGGCATCCAGGTGGCGCCGGCCAAGACGGCGAATTCATTCCTGGAGGGCAAAGAGTTCGCCCAGGAGATCGGATTCCCGCTGGTCATTCGCCCGTCCTTCACCCTCGGCGGAACAGGCGGCGGCTTCGTACACAGCAAGGAATTCCTGGACGAAGCGCTGAACCGCGGCCTGACGGCCTCTCCCATCCACGAAGTACTCGTGGAAAAAGCGGTACTCGGCTGGAAGGAGTTCGAGCTGGAACTCCTGCGAGACGCGAACGACAATGTTGCCATCATCTGTACGGTTGAGAATTTCGACCCGATGGGTGTGCATACCGGCGATTCAGTGACCGTGGCCCCGGCCATGACCCTGAGCGACACTGCATTTCAGCTCATGCGCAATACGGCCATCCGCATGATGCGCGACCTCGGCAATTTCGCCGGTGGTTGTAATGTGCAGTTCGCCCTCAATCCGGAAACGGAAGAGATCATTGCCATTGAGATCAATCCGCGCGTGAGCCGTTCTTCAGCCCTCGCCTCCAAGGCTACGGGATATCCGATCGCCAAGATCGCGGCCAAACTCGCCCTCGGTTTCACCCTGGATGAACTCAAGAACCAGATCACCAAGACAACCTCAGCCTATTTCGAACCGGCTCTCGACTACGTCATCGTAAAAGTGCCACGTTGGAATTTCGATAAGTTCAAGGGTGCCAATGATACGCTCGGACTGCAGATGAAATCCGTCGGGGAAGTCATGGCCATCGGTCGCAGTTTCGCTGAAGCCATCCAGAAAGCCTGCCAGAGCCTCGAGAACAATGCCGTGGGACTGGGCTATTACGGCAAGAACCAGATGCAGCCGGAACAGATCCTGGAATACCTCAAGACACCGAAGTGGGATCGCATCTTCCGCATTAAGGATGCCCTGATGATGGGCATCAGCGTCAAAAGCATCGTACAGGCCACACAAATTGACCGCTGGTTCATCTTCGAGATCCAAAAGATCGTCAACCTCGAAAAGGAGATCTCCAAATACAAACTCGATACCCTTCCGACCGAATTGCTGCTTGAAGCCAAGCATATGGGTTTCAGTGATGAGCAGATCTGCAAGATCATGCAGCATGGCACGGAAGATGAAGTGTACGAAAAACGGAAGGCAGCCGGCATTCGCCGGGTGTATAAAATGGTGGACACCTGTTCTGCAGAATTCGAAGCCAAAACGCCTTATTTCTACAGCACCTTCGAACGCGGCGGCATCAATGAAAGCAAGGTGACCGATAAGAAAAAGATCGTCGTGCTCGGCAGCGGTCCCAACCGCATCGGGCAGGGCATCGAATTCGACTATTGCTGCGTGCACGGACTGCTGGCCATCAAGGAATGCGGTTACGAGGCCATCATGGTCAACTGCAACCCCGAAACCGTATCGACCGATTTCGACATGGCTGATAAGCTCTATTTCGAGCCGGTGTTCTGGGAACATCTCTGGGAGATCATCGAACACGAGAAGCCGGAAGGTGTCATCGTTCAACTTGGTGGACAAACGGCCCTCAAACTCGCGGAAAAGCTCCACAACAAAGGCATTCGCATCATCGGTACCTCCTTCGACAGCATGGACATCGCCGAAGACCGTGGTCGTTTCAGCGACATGCTCAAGGAACTCGGCATCCCCTACCCCAACTACGGCACCGCCTACACGGTCGATGAAGCCATCGATGTGGCCAACAAGGTGGGTTACCCCGTGCTTGTACGTCCGTCCTACGTACTGGGCGGACAGCGGATGCGCATCGTCATTAACGACGAAGAGTTGGAAAGCGCGGTGGTCAGCCTGCTCAAGCATCTGCCGGATAACAAGATCCTGATCGACCACTTCCTGGATCGCTGTCAGGAAGCAGAGATCGACGCCATCTTTGACGGAGAGAACTTCCACGTGATGGGTGTGATGGAGCACATCGAGCCCGCCGGCATCCACAGCGGAGACAGCAACGCCGTGCTGCCCGCCTTCAACCTCAGCCCGATGGTGGTCACTACCATGGAATATGCTGCAGAGAAGATCGCCAGGGCCCTCAACATCAAGGGACTCATCAACATCCAGTTCGCCATCCAGAAAGGGAATGTATATGTGATCGAAGCGAACCCGAGGGCCTCCCGTACCACGCCCTTCATCGCCAAGGCCTACCAGATCCCATACCTGAACATCGCTACCAAGGTGATGATGGGTACGCATAAGCTGACAGATTTCACCTTTGAGAAAAAGCTGCAGGGCTTTGCCATCAAGGAGCCGGTCTTCAGCTTCGACAAATTCCCGGGCGTGAGCAGGGAACTTGGTCCGGAAATGAAATCAACCGGAGAAGCCATCCGATTCATCAGGGACCTGCGCGACCCGTATTTCCGGAATCTTTACAAGGAGCGCAGCATGCACCTGAGCAAATAACGGTAAAGCGTAAACGAAATCTTAAAATCAGGAGAGGCCGCGAAAGTGGCCTCTTTGCTTTACGGGACATTCCTCCTCACATGACGTATTTTTGCCACATGAATGTGATACGACTCATCGTCCTGTGGGGACTGGCATGGCTGATGGGGATCACGGGATCACAGGCTCAGCAAATGGTGCTGCAGGGGCGGATCAGGGATGTGCACAGCGATGAGCCCATCCCTTTCGCAACCGTCCGTGTTTTGAATACCGACTATATCAAACTGAGCGACTCTTCCGGAAAATTTCGATTTGTACTGCCTCGCTGGACCTCCGATTCCCTGGTGGTCACCTATGCCGGCTTCGAAGATGCCCGGGTCAAGTTTGACACCACAAAACGCGTGATTGAACTGATCATCAGCATGGAACGCGGCAGGCCCACAACGGAAGTGGTGGTCAAGGGTAAGATCAATCGCGGACTCCTGTTATGGAGGCGGATCGTCAGGAACAAGCCGCTGAATGACAGATCCAGGTTTTCCAGTTTCAGCTATGAATTATACAACAAACTGGAGATCGATCTCAACCGGGTGAACCGGGAGAAGATGGAAAAAGGGATCATCCCGCCAAAACCTTTCAAATTCATCCTGGATAACATCGATACCTCTTCAGAAGAACATCCGATCCTTCCCCTCTATCTTACCGAAACCATTTCCAACTATTATTTCCAGTCGGATCCCAGAAAAACCAGGGAGGTCATCAAGGCCAACAAAACGATCGGTGTCAAAAATGAGAGCTTCTCCAAGCTGCTGGGCGGGATGTATCAGAATTTCAATGTCTATCAGAATTTCATTCCGGTATTCGACCTGAGCTTTGTGAGTCCACTCAGTGATAACGGGGATTCGTATTACAACTACAAGGTTCCTGACACACAGTTCATCGGCGGAAAGCGATACTTTCATCTGCTGTTCACTCCTAAAAAAAAGGGCACCAACACCTTTCAGGGAGATGCCTGGATCGCTGACTCCAGTTATGCGGTACAGAAGATGAACCTCCGCCTGTCTCCGACCGCCAATGTCAATTTCATCGAGAAACTCAGTCTGGTCCAGGAATTTCAGCGGGTGGGTGACAGTGTCTGGTTCCTGGCAAAAGACAAGTTCGTGGCGGACTTCTCCGTACTGGGAAAAAAATCCATCAGTTTCATAGGTCGAAAAACAACGACCTATCGGGAGATACAGCTCGATCATCCCTCCGTAACTGCAGAACTGAACGAAGATAAACTACCGGAGTCCGTGGTCATGTCAAAGGTGGCGATGGACAGGCCCGACAGCTTCTGGACCAGCAGCCGGCATGAGGCCCTCAACCGTAACGAACAGGCCATCTATCAAATGGCGGACACCCTCATGCGGTCGCCTAGTTTCCAATCATACAGTGAGTGGATCAACTTCATCGGTTCCGGATACCGGAATGTGGGCAATTATCAGATCGGCCCCTGGTTCAACTGGATGAGTTACAACCTGCATGAGGGATATCGGCTTCGCTTCGATCTGGGCACCAATGGTCATTTCAGTAAAAAGATATACCTGGCGGGGTATCTGGCCTACGGATTCGCTGATCAGGCATTCAAGGGAAAGTTCGAGACGATCTACCAATTCAACAAGAATCCTCGGCATCGCATCCATGCGATGTGGAAAAACGACATCGACTTCGGGCAGACCTATTTTGATGACGTGAGTTTTGACAACATCTTCACGCTGGCGGTAAGGAAGGAGCAGGTTCCCATCAAACTGATCCGGATCGACCAGCAGATGCTGGAATATTATCGGGAATGGAAGAACGGACTGTCGTTTGCAACGACGTTCACCCGCAAGCAATTCGACCCGCTCCGCAATCTGCCGAAGCGGAATGAACTCCCCCTTCCTGAACAAGGAGAACCCTTCAATAATGTTGAAATGTCGGTCAGGGTCCGCTTTGCCTACATGGAGAAATTCCTGGAAAGCGAATTCTTCCGGACCAGTCTGGGTAGTGACTACCCGATCACCGAACTCCGCATTTCACGAGGCCTTCCGGGAATACTGGGCAGTGGCTATGCCTACACAAAACTTAATCTGTCGGTCTCCGATTACAGTAAGATCGCCCCCCTGGGTTCACTGTACTATAACTTTTACGCCGGCAAGGTAATTGGCACCCTGCCCTACATGCTCCTGAACATCGCGCCCGGTAACGAGATCTATTATTACAACCGCTACGCTTTCAACCTGATGAACCGGTACGAATATCTGATGGACAGGTTCGCCGGAATGCATGTGGAACATCATATCGGCAATGGGATCTTCAGGTGGCTGCCCTACAACCGGTATCTGAAATTCCGGCAATTCTGGAATGTGAAAACGATCTGGGGGGATATGACAGAAGCCAATCGTAACCTCAATTTTGACAAGGGTTACAGTTTTTCAGACCTGAGCGGGCGCACTTACGTGGAACTGGGCACCGGGATCGATAATATCATGCGGTTCTTCCGGCTCGACCTGGTATGGCGCGTCACGCCCAGCCCCCTGCCCAAGGAGGGCTATAAACGGTTCGGTATTTTCGGCAGTTTCCGTGTGGGTTTCTAAACTGCTCAGACCTCATCGCAGGCTTCACGGATGATGCGGCAGGCGGTTGCGATCTGTTCGTCGGATATGATCAACGGGGGGGCGATCCGCATACAATGTGCGGCAAAAAGGAACCAGTCTGTCATCAACCCCTTTTCGATGCAACGATCAATGATCCGTTTGTTCTCTTCAAAACTTCCGAACTCCACGGCCATCAGCAGTCCGGCACTTCTAACCGCCCGTATGCGGGGATGAACAAGCATGGAGGTCAGCAATGCCGACTTTCTGGCCACATCCTCAATCAGTCCTTCCTCCAGCAAGGCTTCCAGGCCCGCCAATCCGGCAGCGCAGCATACGGGATGTCCTCCGAATGTGGTGATATGACCCAGCACCGGACCTTCCGCCAACTGCATCATATGTGCACGTGAGGCGACAAAAGCCCCCAGGGGCATACCGCCACCCAGCGCCTTGCCCAGCAAGAGAATGTCCGGTTGGATACTGAAAGCCTCGAACCCCCACAGATGACCGGTTCGACCGAAGCCGGCCTGGATCTCATCCAGCACCAGCAGGGTGCCGGTTTCATCGCACCGACGGCGCAGGGCCTTCATCCAGGCCTCAGAGGGCCTGTTGACGCCCGCCTCCGCCTGGATCGTTTCTGCCACCACACAGGCGGTGCGTTCGGTGATCATGGAAAGGTCGGTCATGGAGCCGTAATCCAGGTGGGCGACCCCCGGCAACAGCGGTCTGAAGGCATTTCTCCAGTATTCGTCACCCATGATGCTCAATGCGCCCTGCGTCGATCCGTGATAGGAATGCTTGAACGCAACGATTTCCGGTCTGCCGGTCACCCGCTTGGCCAGTTTCATCGCACCTTCCGTGGCCTCCGATCCCGAACCGGTGAAGTATATCATATCCAGCGGCGCCGGAAGCAATCCCGCCAGACGTGTCGCAAAGGCAACCTGAGGGGTCTCGACCAACTCTCCGTACACCAGAAGGTGCAGGTATTTGTCGGTTTGATCCCTGATGGCCTGAACCACCCTGGGGTGACAATGCCCGACATTGCATACACTGATGCCGCTGATCAGATCGATGAATGGACGCCCCGCTTCATCCCACATGATACAGCCTTCTGCCCTGACGAAAGTTAAGGCAAGCGGTGCGGTTGAGGTTTGTCCGACATGCTGCAGAAATAGCGAACGCTGATTCATATTGTGCACAAATTTCGGCATTTTTACAAGCCCCTGACTTCATGGGAAATTATGGCATGAGATTCGTTACATATTACGATCCGAAGGCAGGAGTTTTTCATACCGACACACAAAAAAACCAACATGGCCGTTATATTACCTGTCGAAGGAGTCCATCCTGATTTTGGAACGGATTGTTTTCTCGCGCCCAATGCTACGGTGGTAGGAGATGTGCGCATGGGCAATGGCTGCAGCATATGGTTCAACGCCGTTGTGAGAGGAGATGTGAATGCCATTCGGATGGGTGACCGCGTCAATGTGCAGGATGGTGCCGTGCTCCATTGTACCTACCTCAAGACGCAGGTACACATAGGAAATAACGTCAGCATCGGTCACAACGCCATCGTCCATGGCTGCAGGATCGAAGACAATGTGCTGGTGGGTATGGGCGCCATCATCATGGACAATGCCGTGATCGGCTCAGGATCGATCATAGCTGCCGGAGCCGTGGTGCTGGAGAACACCGTGGTGGAGGCGGGCAGCATCTACGCAGGGGTTCCTGCCAGGCGCGTGAAATCGGTGTCTCCCGAACTCTTGAAAGGAGAGATCGAGCGCATCGCCGGCAACTACCTGATGTACAGTAAATGGTTCGATGAATTCAATGAAACACCCAATCGGTGACGAGCCGATGAAACAAAAAATATCTTATCCCACCTTATGAAAAAGTATCTTTTTCAGGCAGCATTGATCGCCTTCATGATGTCTATGTTCATGGCCTGTGCACCCAAGTATGGCTGTCCATCCAACGGTAAAAATGTTGGGGCAGAGAAAGTCCTTCAAGGCGGCAAAGTGCCAAAAGCCCGGAAAATGCGTGTCTGACAGATAAAAAGGAAACCATGACGCTTACCCTCCGAAACGACCTGGGATGCACGGAAGCTGTGATCGCTGAATACTGTGGAGTGGATCTGTTCCACCGCATGGCCGACATCCTCGCCGACCAACTCAAGATCCGGTTCACCCGGAAGCAGGATGACTCGGAAACGAATTACTGGGATTTTCGATTCCAGGGTAAGCCCCTGACCCTGCATTTCAACATCTACGACGGAGTGTCCATCTTTCCGCAAAGGCTCAATGATGCCAGCCGGAAAGACAATGAAGCCGTCGTGGAACTTGCCGGCGTACTGGCCAGGATCTGACACCTTCACTCCTCATTCAGTCCGTCCAGGATGGTGCAATAACTAATGTACCTTTCTTCGGAGATGTCGCCGGAGACGACCGCTTGTTTAATAGCGCAACCCGGCTCATTTATGTGCTTGCAGTTGTTGAACTGACAATCATCCATGCGCACGCGCATTTCAGGGAAATAGTGTGCCAGCTCTTCTTCTTCGATATCGACCAGTCCAAATTCCCGAACCCCCGGCGTATCAATGATCGCACCGCCGTCCGGCAGATCGAACATCTCCGCAAATGTTGTAGTGTGCATACCCTTTCCACTCCAGTCACTGACTTCTTTCGTCCTCAGTTCCAGTCCGGGCAAGAGTTGATTGATGAGCGTAGATTTTCCCACCCCGGAATGTCCGCTGAACAGGGTCGTACGTCCGGCGAGCATGCCCCGGAGTGTATCAATGCCCTCGCCCGTCGTACCACTGACGCGTAATACCACATAACCCACAGGGCCATAGACATCGCACCAATGCCGGAACATGGCCTCTTCCGTTTCGCCGAACAGATCAGATTTATTGATGGCGATGATGGCAGGAACATGATACGCTTCGCAGGCGATGAGAAAGCGATCGAGAAAACCCATGGATGTACGCGGATCGCGGAGCGTAGCCACCAGCAATGACTGATCCAGGTTGGAAGCGATGATATGATGCCGTTGACGACGGGCAGGGGACACCCGGTTGACATAGTTCCGGCGATCATGGATGCCGGCGATCACCCAGCCTGTTTCCTGTCCGGATTCCCGCTCGATGTCCACTATATCTCCCACCGCAATCGGATTGGTGGAGGTGATGCCGTCGATCTTGAATCGACCCTTCATGCGCGCCTGGATGAACTGCCCGGAAGCATCCTTCAGTACATACCAGCTGCCGGTCGATTTATACACGCGTGCGGTCATACTGCAAGTTAATCAATTCGAACCGGCCCTGACTTGTCATGTCCACACACACCAGGCAAAGGACCCGGTCATCCAAGATAGCGACCCACGATGGGTACCCGTCTGCCTACGCCAAAGGCCTTGCTGCTGACCCGGATGATCGGGCAGAACTGGTTGCGTTTATATTCATTGGCATTGACCATCTTCAGAACGCGCTTCACCAGTGCCTCGTCGATGCCCATAGCAATGATCTCACGCGGCCCCTTTCGCTTTTCGATGTATTGAAAGAGTACTTTGTCGAGCAGGGCGTAATCCGGCAGACTGTCACTGTCCTTCTGGTTGGGCCTCAATTCAGCGGAGGGCGCCTTGGTCAGGATGTTTTGCGGGATGATGGCTCCGTTCCGATTGATATGTTCTGCCAGGGCATACACCTGCATCTTGTAAACATCTCCCAGCACGCTGAGTCCGCCGGCCATATCGCCGTACAGGGTTCCGTAACCCGTGGCCAGCTCGCTTTTATTGGACGTATTCAACAGGATGAGGCCGAACTTATTGGCGATGGCCATCAGCAGGTTGCCGCGGGATCGGCTTTGGAGGTTCTCCTCTGCCAGCCCAAAGGGCAGATCTCCGAAGATGGGGGCCAGGGTCTGAAGGAAGGTGTCATACACCGACCGTATCGGGACGATATCATATGGGTTTCCGAGATTTTCACTCAGGGCAACGGCGTCGTCCACGGAATGGCCGGTGGAGAATTCAGACGGCATCAGCACGGCCCGGACATTTTCCGGCCCCAGCGCCCCACAGGCGAGGGCCAGGGTGACCGCACTGTCGATCCCGCCGCTGCTGCCCAGGATGGCCTTCCTGAACCCCATCTTGGAGAAATAATCGCGGATGCCCAGGATCAGCGCATGGTGCACCTGGGCCATGTTATGCGCAGCCGTCAGATATGGAATGATCTGGTCCGGATCGTCGATGCGCTTCACGCGCATGTCCTTTTGAAGGACGGAAGCCTGTGCCATTGCGCTGCCTGGTGCTGCGGAACGACGCATCAATGCATCGGTATCCAGCAGACATTCATCCTCCCTGAAATACGCCAACTCGCGGACAAGAGTGCCCGAAGCGTCGAAGGCCAGGCTGCCCCCATCAAAAACGATCTCTGTCTGAGAGCCTACGGCATTCGTGTAGATCATCGGCAGACCGTATCTCAGCACGTTCTGGCGCACGACCTCCTTTCTGTCTTCGTCGTGATCGTAATCGAACGGAGAGGCGGATATGTTGATCATCAGATCAGGCGACTGGTGCATGAGTTCATCCATCGGACAGATGCGGTACAGCGGATTGTCTCCCAGATTCCAGATATCTTCACAGATCGTCAGGGCGATGCGATGCCCCAGCAAGGGTACCACCTTCCATTCCGTGGCCGGCTCAAAGTACCGATACTCATCGAATACGTCGTAGTTCGGCAGGAGGGTCTTGTGCACGACCGCTTTCACTTCGCCCTCATGCAACACCCAGGCCGCATTGAAGAGATCCTTCCCCTTGGGGTCGGGGTTGCGGGCCGGCGCCCCGATGATGGCGGCGACCCGGTGCGTGTGCTGACGGATGGTGTCAACGGCAGCCTCACACTGGCGGATAAAATCGTCGAATTCCAGGAAATCCCGGGGCGGATATCCACACACAGAGAGTTCGGTGAAGACAGCGAGGTCTGCCCCGGCGTCCTCCGCCCGCTTCAATGCGGAGAGGATCAGATCGACGTTCTGCTCGAAATTTCCGATATGATAGTTCTGCTGCGCTACAAAGACTTTCATGACCCGAAATTCGGCAATCATCGCCACAAATCAGCCTGATCGCATCCTTCTGCATGCTGACAGGTCTTTCATTCCCGTTAAAATCAGCCATATTCAGGCAAACAGGGCCTGAATATGGCGTCATTTGCGGACATTCGCGGCAAATTCATACCGATGAAAAGGCTGTTGACCATCACCCTGCTGATCCTGATCGCCGGCTGTTCAGATGATCGGAAGCCGGATGTATCCGGCATCGAGGTCAAACTGGAACTCGTCAGATTTGAAGATGACCTGTTCGCGCTGGACACCACGAACATATCCTCTGCCATCAATGGCCTGTATGCAAAGCATCCCGGATTTGGTCCACTGTTCACGGAGCAGATCCTTGGCATCCCCAATCAGGACAGTTCGGAGATGACCCGGGAAGTGTTGCTGCGCTTTTTAAAAGATTACCGCGGGATCCATGATCTGACCCGCCAGCGTTTTACAGACATGGAAGAGATCAGGAAGGAAGTGATGGTCAGCATGCGGTACATCCGTCATTATTTCCCGGCCTATCCCCTGCCCGAAAAACTGTACACTTTTATTGGTCCGCTGGATGCCTATGCCGAAGGCCGAACGGGCGGCTACGGGGATATCATCACACAGGAGGGACTGGGAACCGGTCTGCAACTGCATCTCGGGGCCGATGAGCCGATCTATCACACGAGGGAAGGCCTGTATCTCTACCCCGAATATATTTCCAGGAGATTCACCCCGGAGATGATCGCCGTGAACTGCACGAAGAATATGATCGATGATCTGTTTCCCGGCCTGCCTGCTGACAGAACCCTGCTGGACATCATGATCGACAAGGGTAAGCGGATGTACCTGCTGGACCTGTTCATGCCGGATGTTCCGGATACCCTGAAAACGGGCTATACAGCCCTGCAACTGGAGGGTGCAGAGGAAAACGAGGCAATGATCTGGAACTTATTCCTGGAAAACGAACTCCTTTATGTTTCTGACCTCACGCGGATCCGGGATTTCATCGGCGACGGTCCAAAAACCATGGAACTGGGCGACGGATCCCCGGGGCATATCGCTTTGTACACCGGACGCCAGATCATTCGTGCTTATCTGAAAAAATTCCCGGATACCACACCGGAGACCCTGCTGAAACTGGAGCCGAAAAAGATCCTGGAAGCCTCCGGATACCGACCCAGGGCATAAATAAAGGTGTTCGTATGAACACCCCTTTTTTGTATTTATTTACGGAGCAGGCATCAGGGATGCTTCCCCATATCCATCATGAAACGATAGTGCGATGCGATGGCTTTCCGCGTGGTCGGGAAGTAGTTGTAGCGCAGGTCGAATTTCTCGCAGGTCTCCCTAACGATCCTGCTTAGTGCAGGATAGTGGATATGACTGATGCGCGGGAAGAGGTGATGCTCGATCTGGTAGTTGAGTCCGCCAACCATCCAGGTGACGATCGGGTTACCGGCTGCGAAGTTCGCCGTGGTCTTGACCTGATGGATGGCCCATTCGTTTTCAATACGG
>VFQT010001822.1_pt1 | contig 23937 bp, 24 predicted proteins | sample 3512381 | NCBI WGS metagenome assembly VFQT01 (sample SAMN10412376, study PRJNA504923) | tailings metagenome | isolation source: Relicate 2 Philex TSF3 active mining site | place: Philippines: Tuba, Benguet | collected 2017-08-29
ATTATTCTTTCTCCTCCCGTTTCTTCACTAGAACAAGATCAGTTAATGCCACTTGTATTGGCAATTGCCCAATTTTGACCAAGGCCTTTTTCCCTCTGATCTCCAGCACTTCACCCACTTGAAGCGTCGTTTTCATCATAACAAGTAAGCCAACTGCAACGGCTCCTTCTGTTTCAACAAATTTTGAGGTTACTTTCTTTTTGATTCTGCTCACCGCTTGTTTCTCGCCTCGGTTGAAAAGAATCAAATCCATTTGTCGCATTACTTTCGATTTATTCTCTGCCTTTCTCCACTCAACAAGTAATTGTTTGATTTTTCTTTCAAGATCCTTGAGTTGGGTCAGCTTTTCGGAGGACATGCGATTCTGCTCTTTCAGCAATTCAACTTGTTGACGATGTTTTTCTGCCTCCAGGGTATGTTGCAACTCTCTCTTAAGTTTCTCATTCAATTGCAAGGTTTGCTGTAGTGCTTGCGATTGCTGCTCGATTTTACGCATGTCTTGTTCGGCACGATTCAATAGTTTATCCAAACGATACTGGTCTTCATCTACTAAAGAACGTGCACGTTGGATTAATGTTGGGTCCATTCCGATACGTTCCGCGATCGCAAATGTGTAAGAGCTGCCAGGCTTGCCTACAATCAGTTTATAGAGTGGGCGAAGATTTTTTTCATCAAATGCCATTGCTCCATTCATAATTCCGGGTGTTTTTCCAGCCATTAACTTTAGGTTCAAGTAATGCGTGGTAACCACACCTATGGCGTGTCGTTTCAGTAACTCTTGTAAAATCACTTCTGCAAAAGCTCCTCCCAGGCTGGGATCACTTCCGCTTCCTAGTTCGTCTATAAAAAATAAGGTTCGCCCATTTCCCTCTTCTATAAAATGTTTCATATGAAGCAAGTGGGAGCTATAGGTGCTTAACTCAAACTCTATACTTTGTGTGTCTCCTATATGGATCATCAGCTGTTTGAAAATGCCAAATATCGAAGTAGGGTGAACCGGTACTAATAATCCACTTTGAACCATTAACTGCAGCAACCCAATTGTTTTCATAGTCACTGTTTTTCCTCCTGCATTAGGCCCGCTGATTAATAATATTCGTTGCGAGTCCTCCAGTGTAACAGTGATGGGAGTGGTTGGCTTTTCCTGCTTGTTGTTATGTAATAGTAAAAGAGGGTGCCGGGCTTCAACTATGCGTACGAAAGAGCGATCTTCTACCTGTGGGTACTCGCCCCTATAATCTTGGGCCAGTTTTGCTTTAGCCCTGATAAAATCGTACTCTCCCAGCTTTTCATGATATACCTGCAATAGCGTTGCATGAACGGATAATTGTGCGGTCAGTAATTGGAGTAATCGATATACCTCTTTTCTCTCTGCATTCTCCAATTCATAAATCTGGTTATTTAATTCAATAGTTTCCTCTGGTTCAATAAATGCTGATTTTCGGCTGTCACTTTCTCCGTGGAGAATTCCTTTTATAGCACGTTTTTGTTCTGCTGTTACGGCTACCACTCTTCTGCCATTCAAAAAGCTTTCCTCAATCTCTGCAAGAAAACCTTGTTTGTTTAATCGGGAAACTATTCTGTCAAATAGTTTTCTTAACTCCTGTCTTTTTTTTAATAACTGTTGTCTGATCTCTTTCAATGCCGGAGAAGCATGATCTCTGACCTGTCCTCTTTCATCTAAAACCTGGTCAATCCATTCAATAATTTGTTTTTCATACCAGGTTTCTTGTAACAAGGAATGTAAGCCCGGATAGGCTGCTATTCGTTCTGCATGAAACCAACGGAATATTTTTTCAATACTTTCCGTCAATAACCGAATCTCCATTATTTCCTCACCGCTGAGAATCGCACCCGGTATTTTTAAAAGGTGTAGCTTCTTTGATAAGTTAAATACGTGATCGTTGGGAAAGTACTGTTGGTGTTGAAATAATTGTAAGTACTCGTAACTCTGCTGAAGTTCAAGCCGGATAAATTCCTTTTTAGTATGAATTCGAAGCTTTATTGCTTTCTGCTTTGCATGGTCTGATCTACAATGCGTAGCAAGTAATCCAGTTATTTTGTTAAACTCTAATTGTGCAGCTGCGTTTTCAGGAAATAGTCGCATACAAATTTGTTAGGAAGTATTGCACTTTGCTTTTACTTCAGTTGTTTATGCGACCCATCGCATTGGGGCATTCGTTTTGATAATCCACAAGTACAATCATTTCTTCCATATCCCTCCAATATTCTTTGCCTATTTCTCTCGATTCGAGCTTGTCTGGTTTCACTGCTTGCTGATCCGGTAAAAAGAATTAAATAATCTCGCTGTCGACCTGGTGTTAGTTTTTCAAATGCTTTTTGAAAAGCGGGTTGATTTTTGAATATATTTTTTAATTCAGGAGGGTAGGGGATAAGAGGAACTGTTTTGTTAGTGAGAGGCTTTTTTACTTTTTGTAATTGAATGGCCTCTTTAATAAAGGTTTCAATATTTTTCTTTTGCGTATTGATTTCAGCAAGGCTGGTAAACTTGAAGATCCTGCCGGATTGCGTGTGTTCGCCTCCTTTATCTAATAGGGAATTGGGGTCAGACAACTCAGCACCTCGGAAAAGCATAATAGAACAATGTTGCTTGAAATCGCCCAGCATCAGTACATTTTTGTCCTGCCAGGTGTAACAAGGATGTTTCCATTTGCAAACTTCTGTTAACCCAGCTGCCAGTACTATTTTTCGTAGGGCAGTCAATTCTTTTTTCCAGCTTTTTAATTGCTGAAAATAATTGTCCACAAGCGGGTCTCTTAGCATGTTCTAAAAATAGTGTATCGTACTAATATTATAGCACTTCCACACTTCTCTCCACAAACTTAGTGAGATCAGCGCCTTTCAGTAGACCCTGCGAAAGTAATGCCAGATCACAGGCTTGTTTAGCCAAGGTGCTTTGAGTAGCCTCGTCTGCGGTAAGAATTTTTCCAATCAATCGATGATTCGCATTGATGGCCACCTTGTAACTATCGGGCATCGAACCATAAAAACTCATGGGTCCTCCTCCCATTTTGCTCATTTCTTTCATCCGGCGCATCCATTCTTCCATTGTAATTGTAACCGGCAAGGCTTCAGCAGCCAGACTCTCTACCTCTACTTTCATGGCTGTATTATTCAATGCCTTTTCGAATAATGCCTTGATTTGATTGCTTTGTTCCTCGGTCAGTGCATGTTTCGGCGCATCTTCTTTCTCAATTAATTTTTGTACAATGTCTGCATCAACCCGCTTGAAGGTGGTTTTTTCCAACTTCATTTCCAGGTGTTGCATAAAGTGATTATCAATAGGTGAGTTCATCAACAGCACATCGTATTGCTGTTGCTGTGCACTTTGTATAAAACTATGCTGTTGATCTGCGTCTCCAGTGTATAACCAGATTAATTGACCATTTTTATCCGTTTGGAAGTCTTTCACTTTTGTCTTGTACTCCTCAGGGGTAAAAAACTCTTTTTGTGTATTGTTCAGCAAAACAAAGTCTTTTGCCTTTTCATAAAACTTCTCGTCAGAGATGGCACCATACTTTACAAAAAGCCCAATATCATTCCATTTTGCTTCATAGCCTTTGCGATCCTTATTAAAAAGTTCCTGCAATTTTTCTGCTACTTTACGGCTAATGTAGCTATTGATTTTTTTGACATTGCTGTCGCTTTGTAAGAACGAACGGCTCACGTTCAAAGGAATGTCTGGAGAGTCAATGACGCCATGCAACAACATTAAAAACTCGGGCACTACATCTTTTACTTCGTCCGTGATGAAAACCTGGCGACTGAATAATTTGATTTTGTTTTTTTGGATCTCAAAATCATTTTTCAATTTGGGGAAATACAAAACACCAGTTAAGTTGAAGGGGTAGTCTACGTTCAAATGAATCCAGAATAATGGATCCTCGGTAAATGGGTATAGTTCTTTATAAAAGCTCAGATAGTCTTCATCCTTTAATTCGGAAGGCGCTTTTGTCCAAATCGGTTGTGTCTTATTAATAATATTAGGGACATCAACCGACTTGTATTTTGTTTTTCCTTCGTCATCCTTGCCATCTTCAACAGACTCTGTTTTGGTGCCAAATTGAATAGGAACGGGTAAAAACTTAGCATATTTATCCAGGATTTGCTGGATGCGATGATCTTCCAAAAATTCAGCAGACTCCTCATTGATATAAAGAATAATATCGGTTCCTCGTGTTTCCCTTTTGCCGGCTGCAATTTCAAATGCAGTGCTTCCATCGCAGGTCCACTTGGCAGGTTCAGCCCCTTCCTGATAAGAAAGTGTTTGAATCTCTACTTTTTCTGCTACCATAAATGCCGAATAAAATCCAAGTCCAAAACGTCCAATGATTTCATTAGCATCTTTGGCTTCTTTGAATTTTTCCATGAACTCCGTGGCACCTGAAAATGCTACCTGATTGATGTATTTCTTTAACTCCTCAGCTGTCATGCCCAGTCCTGCATCGGAAATAGTGATGGTTTTTTTCTTTTTATTGACCTTGACTTGGACGGTTAGTTCACCCAGTTCTTTGTTATACTGCCCGAGGGAACTCAGGCGTTTAATTTTTTGGGTAGCATCGATGGCGTTACTGACCAGCTCCCTTAAAAAAATCTCGTGGTCTGAATAAAGGAACTTCTTAATGATGGGGAAAATGTTCTCCGTGTTAATCGAAATCGTGCCTTTTTCCTTGATCATGGGACTTGGTTTTGTTTTGCCATCTTGTGCAACAATTGTTCCATTCGATAGGGAATTGACAGATTGGCATATTATAATTTTAGCCCCGAAACTTCCCTGAGAATAAGTCAGTTTTTCCTATATTTGCACCCTTCCTGAATAGGATGGCGGGAGGTAGTTCAGCCCGGTAGAATACCTGGTTTGGGACCAGGGGGTCGCAGGTTCGAATCCTGTCCTCCCGACAAAGTAAGAAGCTGGCACGTAAGTGCTGGCTTTTTTATTGTCAAGTGCATAAAGCATGCTTTAATACTTGAAGACAAAAAAAAGGCTCGCGAAACGAGCAAGGCTTTTTGTACATTAGGATTGTAATCTATTTTAAAAAAAATCAACTTTTATGAAGTCAACTAAAATTATTTATTGGGTTACTACTAGTATTATTTGCCTTTTTGCTTCTACAGGGATCTTTTTTATGAATTCAGAGATGGCCATTAAAGGCACGGAGCACCTGGGAATTCCACGATATTTAAGCCTGGAGGTAAGTATCGGCCAATTTATTGGTATGCTATTACTGATTATACCAGCCGTACCAGCAAGATTTAAAGAATGGGCGTATGTTGGTTTTGGTATCTTGTATTTGACGGCATTGAATGCTCATCTCGCAGTTGGAGATACAATTGCAGAAATACTGATGCCAGTTTTATTCTTTGGTCTGCTACTAACTTCCTACTTGAGCTATCATAAATTACGTGCTTAGTATCGTGTTGTTATTTCAAAATACCTCGGTTGCCCTTTTCAAATAAATGACATTACTCAAAAGCCAAATAGTTAAATCATTAAAGTCAAAAGCTTCCAAAGAAAAAGCCCTGGTCATGGCTTCTTTCTTTAAAGCGGGCAAGGGTGATTACGCGGAGGGAGATATTTTTCATGGAATAAGTGTACCTGATCAACGGCTTATTGCTAAAAAGTACTACTTGCAAGCTGATGTTGTGTTGATTTGTGAATTACTAAAATCCGGCTACCATGAGGAGCGATTGACGGCTCTCTTTATCTTGACATATTTATTTGAATCCGCGAATAAAAAAGGGGAGGGTAAGAAGTATGTAGAACTATACTTACAGGAAATCAAATATGTAAATAACTGGGATCTAGTTGATGCTACAGCTTATAAAATTTTGGGCAAATGGTTGGAGGACAAGGATCGTAAAATTCTCTATCAATTGGCGAGCTCAAACAGTATTTGGGAAAATCGTATTGCCATTGTAGCTACCTACCACTTTATTAAAAAGCAAGATTTTAAAGACTTGTTTCAATTAAGTACTAAGTTACTTTCTCATCCTCACGACTTGATACACAAGGCAATTGGTTGGATGTTGCGGGAAGCCTGGAAGGTAAATCCTGGGCCAGTTGAGAATTTTCTTAGCCAAAACGCATCAAAAATGCCAAGAACAATGCTTCGCTATGCCATTGAAAAAATGAGGGATTCAACCCGAAAATATTATATGAATTTAAAAAATCCTACATTTAAAGACTAAAACCGACTGCATGAAAACAACTCGCTTTATTTTATCAGCCCTGGTGCTAGGTATTGCACTTTTCTCAACTGGCTGTAAGAAGAAATCTGATGACACAACGGGTGGAGGGGGTTCTACACCCACCACAACTACTTATACGCGTAAAGCATACGTTGAAGATTTTACAGGAACCTGGTGTGGATGGTGTCCGCTGATGAGCTATACGTTGGAGCAAAAGCAACAACAACATGGAGCCAAATTGATTTTTGTAGGTATGCATTATGGTCCTACGGGTGGCCAGTTTGATCCTTATCATTCAAATGCTTTCTTGCCATTAATGAATCGTTATGGTATCAATGCATTTCCAACTGGCTTGGTGAATCGCCAAACAGTGGTGAGTTCTTCAACCTTAGCTAGCAATATTGATTTTGCAGTTGCTGCAGAATCTTTTGTTGGGATCAAACTGGAAACCACTTTGAGTGGTACAGATTGTTCTGTAAAAACCACAGTGAAGTTTGGCAGTGATTTTAGTAAGAAAAATGTGAAGTTAGTTTTGATGTTGGTAGAGGACGCATTAAAGTACAATCAAGTTAATTATCTGGCTGGAAATAGCTCCTATCAGTCTCACCCATATTATGGTGCAGGAAACCCAATGCCAAATTTTACTCATAATGGAGTGTTCAGACGCTCTATTACTGCAAGTTTAGAGGGAGATGTTATTCCAGTTGCTAATACAGGCCTGGGTGGACAGTATGTAAACACCACTACTGTTAATGTTACCGGCATAGCAGCTGGAAAAGGTAAAATTGTTGCCTTGGTAATCAACGATACGGGATCTACCAGCAGTACGCAGGTGCTAAATGCACAGGATGTAATTGTAGGCCAGACCCAAAATTTCTAATATTGTTGCTAGAGATTCAGCGTATAGTTTAAGCTGAATCCATTGTACGAAGGAACAAAGCGGCAAATGCCTCCTACACAGAGGAGGCCTGCTCTTTGTTGTCCGGCACTAAGTTGTATTCGTTGCTTATTCTTTGAAAGGGCAAAGCCTACATTGTAGTAATGCATCTTGTAAGTTTGATAATTGGTCATATCACTTACAAAAAGCGAAAGTCCGTTAGGAAAGCTCCATTCGGTCAACAAACCCGCCCAGTTTCTTTCGTCACTATTCACCCACATATGCTCTGCATTAATCCTTAGCTGGTATTTTTTCTTGATTTTAATATAGTGGTCAGTTACAACCAAAGTAGCGCGCACATCACCATAGGGGCCACCTTGCAAAATTGTTCGATTATAAAAAAGGTTGATGAAGGTCAATAGTGTCTTGTACTCTTTGGTCCACCGTTTATCAATAATCAAGTTGAGATCTCTGAATAATTTTGTTTTTCCAAATGCAATGATTCGCTTGCTGATAAATCCTTCACCCGTAGTAACACGTGTGCTGTCTAAGGCATGATAATTGGAGTAGTTGATATCAACTCGAGTACCAAATTTTCCACCTAATGGGGTATTTTTTTTGAACCGGATAAAAAAATCACCCATTCCTCCAATCTCCCCAATAGGTTGTATGGAGTGCGGATAAATGTTAGCTAGTAAGTTGGTATGTTGTCTGGTGAGTGCGGGTGTATAATTGATGGAAGCCACTGCATCACTTGAATTAAAATTGCCTTTATAGTCTGCGTTTTCTAACCGCCGAAATTGAAATTGCAGTCCCATTCGGTTGGTAGGATCCTGCCAACCTGTTTTCAGAAAAAGGATCAGGCCTTTCTTTTTTATGTAGTCATTTGGAAAGTTTGCTTCAATTGATTTATGTACCCATTCCCCTGAAAAGCTCAGGGAATTAAACTGACCATTGAATCGTGCAGCAAAGGCTTCCACTTGTTGAGGAAATCTCGGGTCTGCACCATAATAGCGCATAAATCTTTTTACATAACTGGCCCCAAGCTGAAAAAGCTGGGTATTGCCATTGACCTCTTTGTTAAGTGGAGACCACTCCAAGTCGCCTCCCATCACTTCGCCGGGGGACCGTTCCATAAAAGTGCGGGGACGTCCCCAAACTGCTTTTATTTTTAGTGACTGGAAAGGGGTGTATCGAATGCCCACGCCATCTAAATTATTATCTAACCCCAAACTTCTTTCCTCAAAGGCCCGAAAAATCAGACCATTTCCAAATTGTTCAAAAAAATTACCAATGTGCACATCAACTTTCTTGTTGGTATACCGGATAAATCTACGTACTAGTTTGTTTCCCTCATACCGGGTTGGAAATCCTTGTAAGGCTGGGTTATATCCTTCAAATTGTATTCCGGCTCTAAATCCTTTGTATTGATAGTTGGCAGTCAGGTAAGTATTCGAAGCAAACCTTTTTTCAGGGGCTATAATATTTCCTCGCTTGTTATCGAGATAATACTGGTTATTGGTTTCGAGACTACCGTTCAACTTACTTTCTTTGAAAAATCCTTTTCCTTGCGTCAGGCCAGAAAAGCTAATCGAAAGCAGAATTGAAAAAAGGAGTATGCGCATCTTACAAGGTTTTGAGTAAGGCCAATATTTTATCCTCATTGCCCGGAACATAGGCCGTATATCGTTTTACAATCACTCCATTTTTGTCAATTACCAACGTATGTGGAATTAACGAAATGTTCAAGGCACGTTTAAGGTCCTGATTTTCGTCCCAAAAAACTTCAAAACTCCAATCATGTAATCCCACCGTTTTTTTGATTCCAGCTGCCGTTCTGCTGTCATCGATGGAAATGGCTATGATTCGGGCTGGTGTTTCTTTTTTCCAGGTTTCAGTAAGATCATTGAATGCATCTAATTCTTGTAAACAAGGTTTACACCAGGTTGCCCAAAAACTAATTACCAGGGGCACATCACTATTTTGAAAGGATTCGGTGTTTACTTCCTTTCCGGCAATTGTTTTTATGATTACAGCTGGTAGTTTCTCTTGTGCCAACATGGAGAGTGGGACAAATAGCAACAAAAATAGCAGGAAGCGCATGGTCGATTGTTTATGCGAATATAGAGGACTGTATCATAACTTAAGTGTTATTTTAGCAGACGGATGAACCAGCTTGGACATATCAAAATTGTACTCAATCAATATGCTGCTATTGTATTGCGCGTATGTTGGGCGCTATTATTGCTTTGGTTGACTCGCTTTGTTTTTTATTTTTTCAATCAAGGTCATTTTCAAGGATTGCAATCGACAGATTGGGGTCCGATTTTGTGGGGAGGACTTCGTTTTGATATTGCAGCAATCTGCTACACCAATTCACTGTATATTCTGCTGCAAGCTTCCCCTTCTCAAATTCGATATAGCAAACCCTTTCAACGATTTGCTCGTGGTCTGTTTGTGGTTACTAACGGAGCGGTCTTGCTAGTAAGCTGTGTGGATATGGTGTATTTCCCTTTTACACTTCGGCGTACCACGGCAACTGTAGTGCGGGAATTTGCCAATGAAGAAAATCTTGGAGCAATACTTACTACCGCCACTGGGCACTACTGGTATTTCATACCGGTATTCCTTATTTTTTTGTGGCTATTGATAGTTGGATATAATAAGGTTGCGGTTCGACCTCCCGCATCAATTAGGCCTTTATTTTTTTATACCGGTTCCGTAGGGATGCTATTGCTTTTCCCATTTTTAATGGTGGGAGGGATTCGGGGAGATTGGCGTTATTCTACTCGTCCCATCACCATGAGTAATGCCGGGCAATATGTAAAAAATCCAGGCGATATACCCTTGGTATTAAATACGCCGTTTTGTATGCTGCGTACAATCCGTCAGCAATTTTATAAGGAAGATCAATTTTTTTCTGCTACTCAGGTTGAAGCCATTTACTCCCCTGTCATACAGTTGAACCCTGCCCATTCCTTTAAGGCAGAAAATGTAGTAATCTTAGTACTGGAAAGTTTTGGCCGGGAATCGATAGGATTTTACAACCGCAATTTAAATGGGGGCACTTACAAAGGGTATACCCCTTTCCTCGATTCCTTGCTTTCAAAAAGTTATGTACTGGAAAATGGATTTGCGGCTGGAAGAAAGTCTATCGATGCACTACCTGCCGTCCTGGCGGGTATTCCATCAGGAGAGTTACCTTTTATTCTTACTCCTTATGTATCCAACCGGATACAGAGCCTTCCGCAACTCTTAAAGGAAAAGGGATATCATACTTCTTTTTTCCATGGCGCTCCTAATGGGTCAATGGGATTTAAGGCCTTGGTGAATTTGTTTGGTGTTGAGTATTATTATGGAAAGGACGAGTACAATAATGACCAGGATTTTGACGGCACCTGGGGAATTTGGGACGAACCTTTTTTGCAGTTTTTTGCTAACAAGCTGGATAGCTTCCCGCAGCCATTTCAATCTACGTTGTTCACGGTTTCCTCACATGAACCCTTTCAGGTACCTGAACAATACAAAAATGTTTTCCCTAAGGGGGAACATCCCATCAGAGAGGTTACAGGGTACACTGATTTTGCACTAAAAAGGTTTTTTGAGACAATTCGAAATAAGCCCTGGTTTGACAAAACCTTATTTGTGATCACAGCAGATCACGCCTCTATTTCACATCATCCAACCTACCAAACAGCCTGGGGCAATATGGCTATTCCTATTTTTTTCTATCATCCCTCTGATAGTTTACAAGCTTTTTTACCAGGTAATATTCAGCAAACGGACATTATGCCCTCAGTACTAGGTTATTTGGGCTACAAAGGGCCATTACTCTCATTTGGTAAAAATGTTTTTGCGGATAAGCCAGAAAATTGGGCGGTCAATTATTATGGAGGCTTTCAATTAATTCAAGATCAATTTTTATATCAGTACAAGGAAAATGCTACAGGATCCCTTTATAACTTTCAAAAGGATCCACTACTGCGTCAAAATCTGGCTATAAAGGAAAAGCAGCTTGTATCGGAAATGGATACCCGACTCAAGGCATTTGTTCAACAATATCATAACCGCCTTATCCGCAATCAACTCCTGCCACCTGCTCGTTAGCGTGTATCTTTGCCTCCCTCATGGCACGCACCAATAGCAAAAAAATAGCTGCAAAAACTGACCAGGAATTTATTGAGGTTACGGGTGCGCGTGTTCACAATTTGAAGAACCTTGATATTGCCATTCCTAAAAATAAGTTGGTGGTAATTACAGGGATCAGCGGTTCTGGAAAATCCTCATTGGCTTTTGATACTATTTACGCCGAAGGACAACGTCGCTATTTAGAAACCTTTGGAGCATATGCGCGTCAGTTTGTAGGCGATATGGAAAGACCGGATGTTGATCGAATTACAGGACTCTCTCCGGTGATTGCCATTGAGCAAAAAACAACCAGTAAAAATCCGCGTTCCACTGTTGGAACTGTAACAGAGGTCTACGATTTTTTACGATTACTCTTTGCAAGAATTGGTCGGGCTTATTCTTATAACACGGGAAAGCCCATGGTCAAATGGAGTGAGGACGAAATCGTGCAAGCCATATTTCAAAATTTTGAAGGAAAGAAAATTTCAGTATTGGCACCACTTGTGCGCGGAAGAAAAGGACATTACAGAGAGTTGTTTGAGGAATATCGTAAAAAAGGATACTTAAAGGTTCGAGTAGATGGCACCACGCGCGACTTGCAAGCCAAGATGCAAGTAGACCGTTATGTAATTCACGATATTGAATTAGTAATCGATCGTTTGCAGGTGGACACCTCTATGCGTGCGCGGTTGAGTCAAAGTGTGCAGCAAGGATTACAGCTAGGAAAAGGCTTGTTATTTTTGGAAGTGGAGGGACACGGAATTGTTCAGTATTCTAAGCAATTAATGTGCGAGGACACGGGCATCAGTTACGAAGAGCCCTCACCCAACTCATTCTCTTTTAATTCGCCCTATGGTGCTTGTACTGGATGCAAGGGGCTGGGCGTTAGTCATCATGTAAATATGAAAGCCGTTCTTCCCGACACCTCTCTCAGCATTAGCGAGGGCGGTATTGTTCCCCTTGGGGAGGAACGTGACGCTTGGGTTTATAGACAGGCACAGGAAATGGCCAAAAAGCATAAGATTTCATTTAAAACACCCATTGACGCGCTTCCCAAAAAGCAATTGAATCTCTTATTATATGGCAATGAGGAAGGGGTACTTTCTACGGAGGATTTTTCTGAACTTCAGTTTAGTCCCAATGGACCCTTTGAAGGCGTTGTTAACTTATTGCAGCGTTGGTATGCTAATCCCTACAGTGAAAGTATACGTGAGTGGACCGAAGATTTTATGGAAGTGAAGCCTTGCACCACCTGCGAGGGCGCACGACTTCGGAAAGAAAGCAATTGGTTCAGCGTTGATCAAAAGAATATTGCTACGCTAAGTGCCATGAATTTAGATAATCTGGCTGCTTGGTTTGATGGCGTAGAACTTCGCTTATCCAAAAAAGAAAATGCCATTGCAAAAGATATTTTAAAGGAGATTCGTGATCGTTTAGATTTTCTATTGCAAGTAGGGTTGGGCTATTTATCATTGAATCGTTCCAGCCGTAGTTTAAGTGGGGGTGAATCACAGCGAATTCGTTTAGCAACACAAATTGGATCACAGTTAAGAGGCATCACTTATATCTTAGACGAACCTTCTATTGGATTGCATCAACGCGATAATCATCAGCTTATTGAGGCCTTAAAGAAAATGCGAGACCTCGGGAATACAGTGATTGTTGTGGAGCATGATAAAGACATTATGATGGCGGCAGATCATCTAATTGATATTGGCCCGCGTGCCGGATTTCATGGCGGAAAAATTGTAGCGGCAGGAACTCCTTCTTCTTTTTTAAAATTAAATACCCTTACAGCTGGTTATTTAAATGGAAAATTACAACTACCTGTGCCCATCACTCGACGTAGTGGAAACGGAAACGTTTTGTCCTTGAAAGGGGCCAGCGGTAATAATTTACAAAAAGTAGATGCGGATTTTCCGCTTGGTAAATTGATTGTGGTTACGGGAGTAAGCGGCTCAGGTAAATCTACCCTGATTAATGAAACCTTGTACCCTTTATTGGCAAAACATTGCTATGATTCCCGAGTACAGCCCTTGCCCTACAAGAAACTAAGTGGATTAGAACATATTGATAAAGTGATTGAAATTGATCAATCACCCATTGGAAGAACTCCCCGTAGTAATCCCGCTACTTACTGTGGATTTTTTACAGAAATCAGAACACTTTTCTCAACTCTACCTGAGAGTAAAGTGAGAGGTTACGGAGCCGGTCGCTTTTCTTTCAATGTTCGCTCTGGCCGTTGTAATACTTGTGAGGGAGGGGGAATGCGAGTGATCGAGATGAATTTTCTTCCTGATGTCTATGTGCATTGTTCCAGTTGCAATGGAAAGCGCTATAACCGCGAAACGCTGGAAGTTCGTTACAAGGGAAAGTCCATAGCCGATGTGTTAGATATGACAGTGGAGGAAGCCATTTTATTTTTTCAATCTGTTCCTTATATCTATAGAAAAATCAAAGTATTGGAAGAAGTGGGGTTGGGCTATGTAACACTGGGTCAGGCGGCTACTACCTTGAGTGGGGGTGAAGCGCAACGCGTTAAACTCTCTACGGAGTTGGCCAAGCGAGATACTGGAAAAACATTTTATATTTTAGACGAACCCACCACTGGTTTGCATTTTGAAGATATTCGCCACTTGATGGATGTGTTGAACAAATTAGTGGATCGTGGTAATACCGTGTTGGTTATTGAGCACAATATGGATGTAATCAAAATGGCCGATCACATCATTGATCTGGGTCCAGAGGGTGGTGATGGGGGAGGAACAATTTTATTTCAAGGAACCCCAGAGGAAATGATTAAGAAAACAAATACGCATACCGCAACCTTTTTGAAATTGGAGTTGGCGGCTGGCCACTAGCTTTTTCGAATCATGTGAATGTGTTCAATCCCGTCTTCAAGATAGATTTCTCCTTCTCGGATAAAACCAAAGGTTTGATAGAATTTTTCCAGGTACAACTGAGCACCAATCTCTATGGTACCCCTTCCAAATAATTTTTCACAGTAGCTGATGGACTCCTCCATGAGTAATTTGCCAACCCCCGTTCTGCGAACTGCTGCTGCTGTAACTACTCTGCCTATTGAGCAACTTTCATAGGCTAAACCCGCGGGAAGTAAACGTGTGTAGGCCACCAGTTGGTTATTTATTTTTCCCAACAAGTGCCATGACTGCTGGTCTTTATTATCCATATCCAAAAACACACATTGCTGTTCTACTACAAACACAGCCGATCGTAAGGTGAGGAGTTCGTATAAATCAGAGGGGTTGAGGTCCTCAAATTTTTGAAGCGACCAGCTGATCCTATTCATTTTTAGGAGGCAATGCGCTTAAGTGAAGCAATGGTGGCAAGGGGATCCTTAGATTTGAAAACGGTATTGCCTGCAACGAGTACATCTGCACCGGCTTTGATTATAGCAGGTGCATTGTCAAGGGTTACTCCTCCGTCAATCTCAATAAGTGCAGACGAACCACTTTCTGCAATCAACTTTTTTAGTTCAGTAATTTTTTGCAGCGTAGTGGATATAAATTGTTGTCCGCCAAATCCAGGATTCACACTCATCAAGCAGATCAGATCCACTTCCTTTATAATGTTCGCAAGCGTAGCCACTGGAGTATGTGGGTTAAGTGCAATGCCGGCTTTGATTCCTAACTCTTTAATTTGTTGAATAGTTCTGTGGAGATGTATGCAGGCCTCTGCATGTACTGTGATGATATCTGCACCTGCATCTTTAAATGCCGTAAGATACCGTTCAGGTTTTTCGATCATTAAATGAACATCACAGGTTTTTGTAGTGGCCTTTCTAAAAAACTGAATCAACATGGGGCCAAAACTGATATTGGGAACAAAATTCCCATCCATAACGTCGAGGTGATACCAATCTGCTTCACTTTTATTCAGCAGGTCACAATCGGCCTGAAGATTCAGAAAATTTGCGGAAAGCAGAGAAGGGGCTACAATCGGCATGGCTGCAAGATAGTAATCATTTTTCAAGCAACCGGATGGCATCTCTTGCTTCCTGCAATGTGCTGTCTAATGAAAGAGCCAGTTTGTAATGGAATAAGGCCAGCTCATTTTTCTGCTCAGATGCGGCAACTTTAGCAATCCAGTAATGACAAGGGGCATAGGAAGGAGCCACAGCTCTCAACAGCTCCAGCTCTTTACGTGCAGCTTCAGGTTTTTTCTGTGCCAGCAGGAGTGCCGCTTTTTCGATATAGGCTTCTAAAAATGTATAATCTGCTACAATGGTTTTATCAAAAAAAGCCAATGACTTTACGGTGTCCTTGATCTCTGCATAGTAAATGCCTAAATAATAATAAGGAGCCGCACCCGCTTGTTTGTCTGGTGCCTCTAATAGTGAATCACAAAATGGTAGGATCCGCTGATCCCCTTGTTCAGCCCATTTCAGGGCCTGGTCATAAATACTAAACTGGGCAGTGGGTTGAATAGAGTCTGAAGGCATCTGATTATTTGCCATTGATTCCGTTGCTGATTTCCCTTTACAACTTGATAAAAACAAGGGCAATATGAAAATTAGAATAACGGCTGCAAGACTTTTCTCAAATCTTTGACACTCGGCTGACACTTGAACCATACCCCAAAGATAACTTTGCATCCCTCAATATCCGTCTATGAGTAATATTCATAAGTTTTTGCGCGTAAAATCGCTTTTGCTATTAGGGGTCCTGATCAGTTTTTTATCAAATCAAATGTCAGGTCAAGATAGTTTACGTTATGCAGAGGAGTCGCATCTTCGAAATATTCGTCAATTGACATTCGGCGGGGATAATGCAGAGGCTTATTGGAGCTATGATGGAAAATCGCTAGTGTTCCAGCGTACCTCTTTAAAAGATGGTATTCCATGTGATCAGATTTTTGTAGGGCGTGTTCCTGAAAATGCTGCTTCACCTTTTGAATTTAAATTAGTAAGCACAGGCAAAGGAAGAACCACTTGCGCCTTTTTCACCAAGGATAATCAACATATCATTTATGCCTCTACGCATTTGGTTAGTGGCGAATGTCCGCCAGTTCCGGATCGAGCAAAGTATGGCAACAAATACATTTGGCCATTATACCGAGGCTACGATATTTTCCAAGCTGATCTCAATGGAAAAATTGTGAAGCAATTGACCAACTCACCCTTTTACGATGCGGAGGCCACGCTTTCACCCGATGGTAAAAAAATGATTTACACCAGCACCAAAGACGGAGACATAGAACTTTATATCATGGATCTCAAGTCTGGAAAAGAAAAAAGAATCACCAATGAATTAGGGTACGATGGGGGAGCTTGGTTTAGTCCGGATGGTAAAAAAATCATTTGGCGTGCCTCTCGCCCTAAAACAGAGGCGGCTATCACTGAATACAAAGAGTTGCTGGCGCAGGACCTGGTTGCTCCCACTAACATGGAGGTTTGGGTAGCTAATGCTGATGGTACGGGTGCAAAGCAGGTAACCAATTTTGGTCAGGCCAATTGGGCACCCACTTTTATGCCTGACAGTAAACGTATCATTTTTGCATCCAATCATGAATACAAACGTGGTTTTCCTTTTAACTTGTATACGATCAATGGAGATGGCTCCAATTTGCAAAAGGTAAGCCGCGACAAGGGATTTGATGCGTTCCCTATGTTCAGCCCGGATGGGAAACGTATTGTTTTTGCAAGCAATCGGAACAACGGGGGAACCCGTGATACGAATGTTTTTGTGGCTGACTGGGTAGAGTAAGAAAGCCTCCTTACATTTGTTTACCTAAACAAATGCTATATGGAAACCGGACTTTTGCACTTGCACAATGCCCTTCGATGGGTAGTGTTATTATTACTTGTTTGGAGTTTGATCCAAGCAATGACAAAAAAAGAATCCATCCGTAGCAGTAGCCTTTGGCTGATGATTGCCTCACACACGATGTTGTTAATTGGGCTTTATCAAACCATAGCGGGGCGATATGGCTGGACAACCTTGAACCTTCCTGAAGGAACTTCAGTAATGCGTGATTCATTTTATCGATTTTTTCTGATTGAGCATCCCGTTTTGATGATAACCTCAATTGTATTAATCACATTGGCGCGCGGCAAAGCAAAGCAATTGAACTTCCGCTCTGTTACCTGGTTGCTTGCAATCGCTTTGGTATTGATACTGGCGGGTATACCCTGGCCAGGAAGAGAATTAGTGGGAAGACCGCTGTTCCCCGGTGCATAAGGTTACAGTTGGTATTACAAATTAATCACTGATCTCCTATGGCGCATTATCATACACTTGGGCAAATTCCTCATAAACGGCACACGCAGTTTCGTAAGCCGGATGGAACTTTGTATAGCGAACAGTTATTTTCTACGGAGGGATTCAGTGATGATTACTCCTTACTCTATCACTGTCATCCTCCCACACAGATCATAAAAACTGAACCTCAGCTTGATGTTTCTCCTCAGATTGCAGAGGAAAAAATGTTGAAGCACCGGAGCTTCGAAGGATTTAAAGTAAAACCAGAGGCCGATTTTTTGAAAAGTCGTGTGCCGGTGTTAGTCAATAACGATTGTCATATTGTATTGGCTTCTCCGCAGCAAAGTATGACTGATTATTTCTACAAGAATACCGATGCGGACGAACTGATTTTTGTTCATGAGGGGTCGGGCAAGGTGCTTACCCAGTATGGACAACTGCCATTCTCCTATGGAGATTACATTATTCTTCCCAGAGGAACTATTTATCAGATTCATTTTGATACGCCAACCAATCGCTTGTTTATTGTAGAGTCTTTTTCGCCCCTTCGTTATCCTAAACGATATATGAGTCGGTTTGGACAGTTGATGGAGCATTCGCCCTACTGCGAACGCGATATTCGTCCTCCACAAGATTTACTCACCATTGACCAGCAAGGTGATTTTTTAATTCGAGCCAAAAAGAAAGGAATGCTATACGGATTGCATTATGGTACGCATCCGTTTGATGTGGTAGGCTGGGATGGGTGTTGCTATCCATACATCTTTTCTATTCACGATTTTGAACCGATCACGGGTCGTGTTCACATGCCACCACCCATCCATCAAACATTTGAAACCAACAGTTTTGTGGTGTGTTCGTTTGTGCCCCGTCTTTACGATTATCATCCGCAGGCAATCCCTGCTCCTTATAATCACAGCAACATTGACAGTGACGAAGTGATTTACTACGTGGATGGCGATTTCATGAGTCGAAAAAGTGTAACGCGTGGTATGATCACATTGCACCCCGCGGGCATCCCGCACGGTCCACACCCCGGAGCTGTTCAAAAAAGCATCGGAGCTAAGGAAACAAAGGAATTAGCCGTGATGGTTGATACATTCCGCCCCCTTATGTTAACAAAACAGGCCTTAGATATTGAAAATCAAGGCTATGTGATGAGTTGGGCTGAGTAATTCCCTCGCTTTCAAAATTTTAGGGAATTTCTTCGTTATTCGCTGATAACGACCTATCTTTGCACCCCTTAAAATCGTATGTCGAAACAACCGCTGATTAAGCAGGATGGAGTTATTCTAGAAGCATTATCAAATGCAATGTTCCGGGTAAAACTGGAAAATGGACACGAAATCCTAGCTACGATCTCCGGAAAAATGCGAATGCACTACATCCGTATTCTCCCCGGTGATAAAGTTGGTGTTGAACTTTCTCCTTACGATTTAACAAGGGGACGGATCAATTTCCGTTATAAATAAGACTGTTAAACAGATTAAAGATGAAAGTAAGAGCCTCTATTAAAAAGCGCAGCGCCGACTGTAAGATTGTTCGTCGTAAAGGCAAGCTGTACATTATTAACAAGAAAAACCCTCGCTATAAGCAGCGTCAGGGTTAATCCTATTTTAAACCAATTAATTTTTAATACTCAATTATGGCTCGTATTGCCGGTGTTGATTTACCAAAACAGAAAAGAGGTGAGATTGGACTAACCTATATCTATGGGATCGGTCCTTCTACTGCCCGCTACATTCTCGATAAAAACAATATCGATCGTAACAAGAAAGTAAACGAATGGAATGACGATGAGTTAAATGCCATTCGTAGTGTTATTACTGATGAATTGAAAGTAGAAGGTCAGCTTCGTTCTGAAGTGCAAATGAGCATCAAGCGTTTATTGGATATCGCTTGCTACCGTGGTCTTCGTCATCGTAAAGGTTTGCCCGTTCGTGGTCAACGTACAAAAACAAATAGCCGTACGCGTAAAGGAAAGCGTAGAACTGTAGCCGGTAAGAAGAAGGCTCCTAAGAAATAATCGATAATTAATTTAACAGACTACCTCAAGTAATACAATGGCAAAAGCACAACAACAGCAACCCAGCGCAAAGCAGGCCTCTAAAAAAAGAGTCGTGAAAGTTGATTCTTACGGGGATGCACATATCTCTGCAACATTCAACAATATTATTGTGAGCCTTACCAACAAAACGGGCCAGGTAATTTCCTGGAGCAGTGCTGGTAAAATGGGTTTCCGCGGTTCTAAGAAGAATACTCCTTATGCCGCACAAATGGCCGCTGCAGATGCTGCAAAAGTGGCATTTGATGCAGGTCTGAAGCGTGTGGATGTGTATGTGAAAGGTCCAGGTTCTGGACGTGAGGGTGCCATTCGCTCTTTATCACAAAGCGGAATTGAGGTGGTAATGATCAAAGATGTGACGCCAATGCCTCACAACGGATGCCGTCCTCCTAAAAAGAGACGCGTATAATTAAATAGTTCGACGCCAGTCGTTTCATTTTATTAAAGGGTGCACGATTAATTTTTTTAAAGCTTTTTACCGATCGTCGCACCGGTTTTTAAAAAAGCTTAAATGAACAAGTACTATGGCACGTTACAATGGTCCTAAGACCAAGATCTCCCGTATTTTCGGGGAGCCCATTTTGGGGAATGGCAAATGGTTGGGTAAAAACAGCAACCCTCCAGGCCAGCACGGAGACAAGCGCAAGCGTAAAACCCTTGGCGAGTATGCATTACAACTTCGTGAAAAGCAAAAAGCAAAGTATACCTACGGTGTACTGGAAAAACAATTCCGCAAAACATTTGAAGAAGCCGCTCGCCGTAAAGGTGTAACGGGTGAAAACCTGATCAAGCTCCTTGAAGCAAGATTGGATAACACCGTTTTCCGCATGGGTATTGCGCCTTCTCGTCCTGGTGCCCGTCAGCTCGTGAGCCACAAGCACATTGAGGTGAATGGTCAGGTTGTGAATATTCCTTCCTACTCTTTGAAGCCCGGTGATGTGGTTACGATCAAGGACAGCAGTCGTACGCGTACTTCTATCACTAGCCCCATTCGTGGTAAAAATCCAAAGTTTGGCTGGCTTGACTTTAACGAGACAGAAATGAAAGGTACGTTCATCACTTACCCCGAGCGTGAAAGTGTTCCTGAGAATATCAAGGAGCAGCTGATCGTCGAATTGTATTCTAAGTAAACCCATGAGGTAATACCTCTCACCGAAAAAATAATCGTATGGCAATTCTCAATTTTCAAAAACCTGATAAGATCATTTTACAGAAGGCTAGTGATTTTAATGCACAGTTCGAGTTCCGTCCACTGGAGCCTGGATATGGTGTAACTATCGGAAATGCACTTCGCCGCGTATTGCTTAACTCTTTAGAGGGTTACGCCATTGTGGGTATCAAAATTGAAGGAGTTGATCACGAGTTCGCCACCCTTAAAGGCGTGAGCGAGGATGTGGTAGAACTCTTGTTGAACCTTAAGCAGGTTCGTTTCAAAAAAATCGGTGATCAGGATTTCACCAGTGAAAAAATCAGCATCTCTGTAAAAAATAAAACAGAGTTCACTGCTGCGTTGATTGGTGAAAACACACAGGCTTTCCAAATCATGAATCCTGATTTATTAATTTGTACATTGGATGCTTCTGCACGTTTGGATCTGGAGTTGACTATTGGTAAAGGCCGTGGATATGTTCCTGCAGAGGATAACAAACCCAAAGAATCACCTGTTGGATATATTCCTACGGATTCTATTTTTACGCCAATCAAGAACGTAAAATACAGTGTAGAAAATACCCGTGTAGAACAGCGTACAGACTTTGAAAAGTTGATCATGGAGGTTTCTACGGATGGTACCATTCATCCTGAAGAAGCGGTGAAGCAGGCTTCTCGCATTTTGATTCAGCACTTGATGATCATCACCGATGAGAATATCACGTTCGACAATAAAGAAGAAAAGAAAGAAGATCTGGTTGATGAGCAAACTCTTCAGTTGCGTAAAGTATTGAAGACTCCATTGGAGGATCTTGATCTTTCCGTACGTGCATTCAATTGCTTGAAAGCAGCTAAAATCAATTCACTTAGTGAGCTGGTTCAATATGAGCAAGAAGACTTGATGAAGTTCCGCAACTTCGGACAGAAGTCACTCTCTGAAATTGAGCAGGTGCTTTCTGAGCGTGGATTACATTTTGGTATGGATCTTGCCAAAATGGGTATTGATGTAAGTGAAATTTAATTATTGATAACCGCTGTTGGTTTTAATCAGCAGCAACCACTGCAATTCCTGACACGGTGCAGTGTTAAAAACAAACAGTCATGCGTCACGGAGACAAAGTAAACAACCTGGGTCGTACCAAAGCACACCGCGAGGCCCTACTTGGAAATCTGGCTTGTCAGCTTATTCAGCACAAGCGTATTGTAACCACAACAGCCAAAGCAAAATCATTGAGAGGTTTTGTTGAGCCCCTGATTACTAAAGCAAAAGATAATACTACGCATCAGCGTCGTATCGTGTTTGGTTATTTACAGGATAAGGAGGCTATCAAAGAACTTTTCGGAACAGTGGCTGAGAAAGTAGCAGGACGTCCTGGTGGCTATACACGTATCATCAAGTTAGGATATCGTCCTGGTGATAATGCGGATATGGCGATGATCGAGTTAGTTGATTTTAATGAGATCTACAAGAAAGGAGAAGAAAAAGGAGCTGCAAAGAAAACACGTCGTTCAGGTGGACGCAAGAAAGCTGCTGAAAAAGCAGTTGAAGCGGCACCGGCCGCCGACACAGCTGCTCCAGCTGAAGAAGCTCCATCTGCATAAGCTAATTTTTAATGAATCAAAATGCCTTCCAGCCGGAGGGCATTTTTTTTGGAGAAAAGGGCGGTTTAGTCCTCCTCCTCACTGAAACGATTATTTTTGCCACTCAAACTCCAACTATGCGAAAGGTATCCATTGGTGTTGTTCAAATGAGCTGTGTCGCTGACAAAGAGGCAAACCTTCAAAAGGCAATTGCAGGTATTGAGAAGGCTGCTGCACAAGGCGCTCAAATTGTTTGTTTGCAGGAGTTATTTACTTCACTTTACTTCTGCGATATTGAGTCTTACGATAATTTTTTATTGGCCGAGTCAATTCCAGGTCCGTCTACCGAAAAAATTCAGGCGATTGCTAAAGCTAAAGGAGTAGTTGTCATTGCTTCACTATTTGAAAAGCGCGCAGAAGGATTGTATCATAATACTACCGCAGTTATAGATGCGGATGGTTCTTATTTAGGCAAGTATCGTAAAATGCATATTCCTGATGATCCGGCCTACTATGAAAAATTTTATTTTACTCCTGGGGATTTAGGGTATAAAGTTTTTAAAACACGCTTTGCTACTATCGGTGTATTGATCTGTTGGGATCAGTGGTATCCGGAAGCAGCTCGGATTACCTCATTAATGGGTGCTGAAATTTTATTTTATCCTACTGCTATTGGGTGGGCCACCTCGCAGGATCAAGCTACTAATACAGAGCAATATGGAGCCTGGCAAACTATTCAACGTAGTCATGCCGTGGCCAATGGTGTACATGTGGTCAGTGTTAACAGAGTTGGACTGGAGCAAAATGGTGCTATGCAGTTTTGGGGAGGTTCATTTGTATCCAACCCATTTGGCACGGTGGTTTGGCAAGGCACACATGATCAGGAGGAAATAAAAGTGGTAGAAATTGATCTTTCTAAAACGGATTATTATCGTACCCATTGGCCTTTCCTCCGCGACCGAAGAATCGATTCTTACGATCCCATCACCAAGCGTTATGTCGATGAGCATTAATGGATCAACGCCCCGCGAGCTGGGCTATTATTTTCCAGCGGAGTTTGCTCCACATGAAGCAACCTGGTTAAGTTGGCCCCATAAGGAGGCATCCTGGCCTGGAAAGATTCATACTATATACCCATCCTATGCCTTGTTCATAAAGGAATTACTAAAGGGTGAAGCGGTGCGTATCAATGTTGCAGATAAAGCCATGCAGGTATTTGCTTCACAACACCTGGAGCAAGCTGGGGTAGACCCCGCTGCTGTTCAATTTTTTTATAACCCTACCAATGATGCCTGGTGTCGTGATCATGGTCCCGCTTTTTTAATTAATCCAACTGCAGCACAACCTAAAGTGATAGTGGATTGGGGCTATAATGCTTGGGGTAATAAGTATCCTCCCTACGACTTGGACGATGTAATTCCTACTCGGATTGCAGAACAGGTTGGAATTCCCGTTTTTCATCCCGGCATTGTGATGGAAGGTGGTTCGGTTGAGTTCAATGGGCAGGGGACACTACTTACCTCTACTGCTTGTTTGCTAAATCCTAACCGTAATCCTCACCTGAACCAAGCACAAATAGAAACCCTGCTTCGTGACTATTATGGCGTAGAACAAATTTTATGGGTTGACGAGGGTATTGTAGGCGACGATACAGATGGACATATTGACGATACCGTTCGATTTGTAAATGCGGATACTGTACTGAC
>VFQT010001823.1_pt1 | contig 23923 bp, 15 predicted proteins | sample 3512381 | NCBI WGS metagenome assembly VFQT01 (sample SAMN10412376, study PRJNA504923) | tailings metagenome | isolation source: Relicate 2 Philex TSF3 active mining site | place: Philippines: Tuba, Benguet | collected 2017-08-29
CTTCAATGGTCAGCCCTTAACCTTCGAGCGACCGTTGAAACTGCAAATCACCCCCGCCCCGCCCGCCGCGCAGTAACCCCGCACTCACCCGCGCACGCCCCCGCGCAACGCTGCGAATACGCCAAACAAAAATTTGCCACAAACTGGCAACTGACAACTGAAATCGCCCCTCGCCCCCGCAGGGGGAGAGGGGTCGGGGGTGAGGGGGCATGACTCCCCGCAAAGCCCCACCCACAGGCATGCAAACTCTCCACAGCACCGATCAGCGCCTGGCCTCACGCGAAGCCGCGAAGACGCGAAGTTGAACACCACAAACTGACTACTGATCACTGGCAACTGACAACCAAATCCCCCCTCGCCCCCGCAGGGGGAGACGGGTCGGGGGTGAGGGGGAAAGACACCCTGAAAAGCCCCACCCACAGGCATGCAAACTCTCCACAGCACCGATCAGCGCCTGGCCTCACGCGAAGCCGCGAAGACGCGAAGTTGAACACCACAAACTGACTACTGATCACTGGCAACTGACAACCAAATCCCCCTCGCCCCCGCAGGGGAAGAGGGGTCGGGGGCGAGGGGGCAAGACACCCTGGCGCCCGCCTCGGCGAACCTCACAGCAATCAGCAGCCCGCAGCGTCAGCGAAGGGCTCACGCACCCCGCGGTCCCATACTCGCTCCCGCACCGTCGCGACTCCTCAACAGTCCCTGGGGGCTCGATCATACCGCAATACTGTGTTTTCCTTCGCGGCTTCGCGTAATGCAACAGCCTGCGACATTCCCCGGCAACACAGCCGCAGCAGCACAGATCTCAGGCTAAAGCCCGAGTTACAGAAAACGCCCCTGCATCCGTGCCAATCCGTATCCATCCGTGGCGATGGCATCCGTGCCATAGAGAGTAGACTGGAGCAGGTTGAAAGTAGAAATCGCCCCAATACCCTTTGCGATTATCCGTGTTCATCCGTGTTCATCCGTGGCCCCAAAACATCCGTGGCACCTCCGCATTTCTCTTCGCGTCTTCGCGTCTTCGCGTCTTCGCGTGAGCTATCCCCCTTGCGATTATCCGTGAAAATCCGTGTTCATCCGTGGCGATGGCATCCGTGCCATAGAGAGTAGACTGGAGACAGTTGAAAGCAGAAATCGCCCCAATACCCCATGCGAATATCCGTGTTCATCCGTGGCCCCAAAACATCCGTGGCACCCCCGCATTTCTCTTCGCGTCTTCGCGTCTTCGCGTGAGCTACCCCCCTTGCGATTATCCGTGAAAATCCGTGTTCATCCGTGGCTAAAAAAACCTCCGTGGCCAAAACCTCCGTGGCCGCCCGCTCAACCTGCTTTCGGCACCGGGATCAGCCGCGGCAAATTGATTCGCACCCCCACCACCGCTCCGACCTGCTGCTGCAGCGATCGAAAATCGTGCCGCAGAAAACTCAGCAGCGGCTCCGGAGCCCCCAGCCTCAGGTACTGCTCAGCAAACACCCCCATCTGCCGGTCATAATTCTTCTGGCTGCCCGTATGCACATAGCAGGCCCCCTCGAATCGCCGGATGTCACCGTTAAAATCCGGGCTGATGTGATACAGCTCGTGGAACACCGTCACCAGTTTCTCATCGAACGGCAGATTCAAAAAACGCGGCAGCAGAAAAGTCAGCACATACAGCGCCTCCTGGCCCCGGTGCAGCACCTTCTGCACAGTCCAAAGTCGCCCCTTCCGCTGCTCCGTCGTCCGCCCGCCCTCGAAACGCAGCGGAGTCAGCCGGGCCTGCACGCCCCAGTGCACCGGTGACCGGGCCTGAGCGAACGTCACCGCCACTCGCGGCATCTGCACATGCCCGAACTCCGGATGCCGCCGACTGATGTCCTCGCACAGCCGAGTCATCGCGTCACAGAAATCAAAATGCCCCACTGCCCAATACTCCCGGTCCCTCGGTCTCACAACCATCAAAGTCTAACCCCAATCATCGGTCAACCGCCAGATCACAACAGGACTGCAGACCCGCTCAATTCAGGCCGACGGCGACGATCGCAACGCAAGGGACGCAGAATTGACACTTGTCAAGAAAAAACCGGCAGATTTTGCGGGGCAGTAGTTTCCAGACTTCCGATCATTACAGAAAACACTCCCCCGCCACCGCCGGCACAGGATGACCCGCCATGCACGCAACACTCTTCTGCTCAATCACCCTGCTCGGACTACTGACCACAACGGCCTTTGCCGGCGACACATTTCTGCACTGGCAGACCAAATGTTCCCGCTGCTCCGTTCCCGACTGGGATTACCAGACACAGACAAACAGCCGCACGCCGTCCGCCATGCTGGTTTCAGAATCAGCTGTCGAAGCCGCAGAAACTCGCAGCTTCACCTTCGATAAACTGGCCGCCGGGCCGCTCCGCATGTCCGGAATCTCCGCGTTTTCCAACAGCCAGCAGTCTGCTCCGACGTTCACCGCAACACTCGAACACACCGGCGGAGATACCGGTCTCCTCGCGGGTGGCCAGGCACAAATTCGCGTGGAAGGTCTCGTCGCCACCGCCGGATCCCGTGACCGGGGAGTAGTCGTGTGCACAGCGGAAAAGACCGTCTGGGTCCGTCGCGGCACCCCGCTCACAATCAACCTGGAACTGAATTCTGAGACAAAAATTCAGGGTTCCCCAGCCCCTATCGAACGGGTTCGGGTATACCTGCAGTACCGAGCGAGCCGATAGTAGGGGTGGCAGCGACTTTACCGGGGGGGCCGGGGAAGACTGCCGGGCCACGGTATTGGTCGGAGAAATCCCATGCGACGGGGATTGGCATGTGCTGCGCTGGCTGGAGCACTGACGGCGGGTGGATTGTGTGCCGCACAGGAACCGCGGGATCCAGGTCTGGGTGATCTGATTGTCGTGGACCCCGGGGTAAATGAGCAGGGCAAGCCCGCTGTCATCCTTGAAAACGGCAAGGTCGAAATCCCGCCGACCCTCCACGTGCATCCGAATTACTATTGCGGTGACCGCGAATTTCAGGCACAGATCCTGCAGGGCGGCCCCACAATCATCGTGGCCAACCACCCGAAATCCGGCGAAAAGCTCTATATTGACGCAATTCTGCCGGCAGGTGCCCCGATCGTCGCCTATACGGCCCACACGATCACCTATGTCTACACAGACCGACGCGTCTGTATCGAATTCTGTCGCGTCAATGATCGCAAGGCCACAGTGAAGTACATCAGCGGTCGCGGACTGATCCGCGAAGTGCATGAGCAGACCGGAGAGATCGTACAGGCCGTGCACGAACAAAAGCAGAAATCGCGGCTGGCAGCGGAGCTGGGTGAACTGGGCACGGAAGTCACGGACATCGCCAAAGGTACGGCGGGAGTCTTCAGCACGGCAGGAGCCGTAGCGGTTGAACGTACTCGAGCCTTCACGCGGATCCTGCCCGGAGCTGCCGTGCTGAGAAGTATCGGTCAGCAGTCCGGCGAACGAGCCGCAGCCGAACAGGCTCGTCAGGCAGGAAAAGCAGCTGCAGAACAGTTGAAAAAAGATACGCAGAGTATCCCCACGGTCCGGTAAGACCACGAATCAGTTCGATCCCTGGCCGCACGAGGCGGTTTCAGCATAGGTAAAGGAGTGCTTATTCATGTCGACCAGGCAAATTCTGATGACAGCTGCCGGGCTGTTGTTTGCGTTCAGTACGGAGTTGGCCTGCGGGCAGACGGTCGACGTCAAAGACAGCACATTGCTGCGGGGAATCTACCGAGTAAAAGCCACCGGCAAAGAAACAACTGTGGCTGCTTCCAGCGGTCACCATTTTTCCCTGAATGACCCCGGTAATTTTGCGTCGAGTATAAAAGTCCCATCTGGCTTATACGACCAGGCAGTCACCATCGATTACTGCAAACCGGGACCGCCTCAAACTGACATCGGAACTCTGCAGATCTACGTCGACAGCGAACCACCTGTCGTCAGAAGCGTCGTGGCATCCCGCAAACCGGGCGGACAGGCTGAAGTCGTCGTAAGCTTCGCGGATGCTGATCTGAAACCTGAGACGATCAAAGCCGCGCACTTTACAGTGTCCAAAGCCGGAGGCAGTACAATCACGACCACTCCCGTCCTGGACGAAGGCGGCAGTTCGGTGATTTTAACACTCGCAGATGCCGGCGTCGGTGCCTGCGAGCTTACAGTGACAGCCAGCGTTCAGGACCTCGTGGGGAATGCACATACCCTGTCAAAGCACAGTTTCATGCTCACCGAGGGCAGCCTCCGCGGTGAGCAGATCGAATACCCCCAGTACCTGGCACCGGAGTTCAAACAGGACGAACTGAATCCTGGGGACCGTGTGGACACTCGAGTCGTTCAGTTGTATTACTATCGCAACGCCCGCACGCTGGCCGAGATCATCAATCGCAGCATTGAGGACCTGAATCAGACGGCGTTCGATGACGCACAGAAATTCGCTGAAAACGCTCGAATTGACGCGGAAAACGCCACCGATGCTCGCCGCACTCAGGAACAGCGAGCAGTCGATGCTGCTGCAAAAACTCGCCAAATGGAACAGAAAATTGCCGAAGCCAAAGCAGCTCTCGCAAAAAACAAACTGGAAACTGAAAAACTGGCCGAGGAAGAAAAGGAAACCGAAAACGCCATCAGCGCTGTAACAAACGGGCAGCCCGCTACGCTGGATGCACAAATCAAGGGGCTTGACTCGAAAATGCTGACCCAAAGTCAGACCAATGAGACATTACTCAAAAACATCGCAGACAAGCAGCTGGAACTGGATGCCGCCAAAAAGAATGATGCCGCAAAGGTGCCGGCGCTTGAAAAAGAGATCGAAGTGCTGCGGAAACAACTGCAGGACGGCGAAACTCAGCTGGCCGCATTGAAGACTCAGCGATCCGCACAACGCAGTCTGCAGCTTCGCAGCGAGCAAATTAAGCTGAACCGAAAGCGACTTACAGACGAAGCCACCGCTCTTGGTGACCCCACCAGCACTACAAAACAAAACGAGCTCACCAACCAGCAGCAAACCGAAATCGCCGAACGCAATCGCCTGCTCACCTCCGAACAGGCCGAAAACCGCAGGATCGAAGAACAGTTCCGCCGCGAAGTCGTCGCCGGGATCGCTGACCGCAACAGCTATGCCAAAGGCAAACTCAACTCACGTGACCCCGTCACTCAGGTCTCCATCTCCGTCGTCGGCGAAAGTCGCCTGCAGCTGCGCGGCCCCGTCAAGGGACTTAACAAAATCTGCCGCATGATCCACCAGCTCGACAGCCCCGTCGGACAGGTCAAAGTCGGCATCCACACGGTACAGGTCAATGGCGAACACGGCGACCACATGGACGTCGTCTACGAACGCATCAATAAGGAAGTCGCTCACTCCCGCTTCCTCGTCAATGCTTCCGGTCAGTTGATGCGACGAGCCGTTCAGGAGGTGGCCAGCGAAGTTGCACTGGAGGCTGATCACGGCGTCGGCCTGGTACCACCGGTCCCCGGTACCGACCCACAGTATTTGCCCGCGTCAGATCCCGTCTCCCATGACAAGCAAAAACGCGACCAGCGATACCTCTACGCCTTCTTCGGAGCTGACTTTATCGGAGAACTCGAGGAACTGGACTCCGAACTGCTCAACACAGAAAACAAACTCCTGTCACTGAACTCCATGGACACGATCAGCCTCGCCGGTGCCATGTTCGTGCTGGCCCACGCCGATCACCCCATCCGGCAGCGGATTATGCAGCGATTCGCGGAGCTGGTCGCCGGAGAACTGCCCATGCGGGAACAACAGTACGTCAAATCACTCACGCAGCTCACCGACTGCGGCAACCCGCTGTCCCGCCATATTCGCAAAGCCATCTCTACTGACGCCCGCATTGACCAGGAAGTCTGCTTCAATGCCTCACGCACCTATCATTTCGCCAACACCGTCAACTTCTTCCAGAACAATATTGCCACACCCGGAACGCTGTCCCCCGCTCAACTGGCCACCGTCAAAATGGCCGAAGCTTTAAAAGCGCAAATGACCAGCGAACTGGAGTTCCAAAATCTGAGCCTTGAGTGGTCCCTGCTGCCAGCCGACACGACCCTCGCGGAAGACTTTCGCAACGATCAGACGGCCTACCAAAAAGCTGTGCGCGACGAAAAAGCCGCCGCTGCAAATCTCGCTGAAACCACCTCCGAACTGTTTCGCACCGCGGCAATCCTGAGCCCCGGAAATCGCACCTCCGCAGTCCAGGACCAGTGGCTGGACGACATGTCCACCAGCGAACTTGCCGCCCTCGCCCTGAAAATTTATAAGTCCGAAATGGGCTCCGACGATTCCAGAACTTACACCATCGACCACGCTACAGAAACACAGATCAAGGTCAGTCTGCCAACTCTGCAAAACTGGGCCAGCCAGTATACCAGCTACAGCAAAGCAGCAGGCCGCCGCAAACAGACCCAGGAAGGCTGGCAAACCTCTCGTGAAAAACTGCGTTCCAAACGCCTGCTGGAACAATTCATGGATGAACAGGAAGAGAAATCCGTCGAACTGATGGAAGCCATCCGCCACCACGCCTCCAATGTCGACAACTACCTGAAACGATTGGCCATCGCCGTCGAAGATGACGTCGCCGCACAGTTCTATGAACCGGCCTTCCAGCGGATTCGCCGCGTCTCCCGCGACTACGACGTCACCCTCGGACAAATCGAAACCACCACAATCCTGACCAACAACCGCACGCTGGCCCGCGTTCTCCCGGGAGCCTCCTTTGAATTCAACCTGCCGCCCCGCCAGATCCTCATCACCGAAGCACTCCAGGGCGCAAAGGCACTGGTCAATGAGTACGGCAACCTAACCCAGGACCCGACCTTCGTCGGTGCCGCTCAGCTGCTGAAACCCGCCGCACCGGCCGGCATCATCGGCAGCAACGCACCACTGGCAACATTGCCTGGAGCACCACAGCGAGGCGAACCAGGATCAGAGCTGGAAAAACTGATCCCGGATCCCGCCGTCTACAAGTTCGAAACCGGAACCGGCTTCGAAATCGTCCCGGTCATCCAGCCCGATGGAAACTCCATCGTCTACGCCTTCGATTACATGTACAGCACGAATGTTCGCGAACCGGTTCGAGCCGACGAAAAACACCTCGGACGCATCAAACGACACTATGTTCACACCGATGTTCAGACCAGCAGCTACGAACTGCGGGAGATCAGTCGCTACACTGTCGCACTCAAAGCCTCGCGGACCGAACGCGGAGTTCCGGGGCTGGAAAAAATCCCCGTCCTGGGAGCTGCCTTCCGCCCCCTGCCACAGGCCGAAAGCTCGCTGCAGACCAACATCATTCTCGGCAGCAGCACGATCTACCCCACCGTATTCGACCTCATCGGCCTCCGCTGGTCTCCATACGTCGAATCCATGCAAAGCTCACGCCTGAATCGCGAGAAGGCCGATCAGGTGCAGCGTCGCCAGACACTGCGAAACACTCTGCTGGAAAAAACTCGCGACGACGTCAACGCCATCATTGGCATCGAAGAAGACAACTCAGCCCGAGCAACATTTCAATCCGAGTGATCGACTCCGTCACGATCGCGGCTCGTGCCCCGTGCTTCGCAGCTGCGTCTGAGTCCGACACACAGACGCCGCACCCGCGGACTCCCGTCCGCGGCTCGCCCACAGAACTCTGTACACACACCTGATGCTTTTCCCCTCGCGGCCCCGCAGCACAAACAAATCTCGCCACCAGAAACACCCTGCCTCTGTGACCTCTGTGCCCTCTGTGGTTCAAAAAACACCCCTCAGCCAGCGCCGGGCTGAAGACCCGAGCAGGGGCACTCGCCGCCACGCCCCGCACCCGCGGACTCCCGTCCGCGGCTCGCCCACAGCACTCTGTACACACACCTGATGCTTTTCCCTTCTCGGACCCGCAGCACAAACAAATCTCACCACCAGAAGCACCCTGCCTCTGTCACCTCTGTGCCCTCTGTGGTTCAAAAAACACCCCTCAGCCGGCGACAGTCTCAAGCCCCAAACCCAACTCCCCGGCTCCGCTCACCTGACCTCCAGCTGCACGACCTGACCGCCCTGCAAACGCAGCTGCGTCTGACCACCCCTCAATTGCGTCAAGGCCACCGGATGGCTGCAGGCCAAATCTGTTACCGGAGTCAGACTCAGCTGCTCGGTTCCCACCTCGTACTCGTCAGCCACTCCGGATTTCGCCTGTTTCGCCATCTGCACCAGCTGCTGCTCAGCAGTTCGCGGCCGACGCACCTCCAGCGTCACGACGGTCCCGCTCCGCGAGACAACACTGGTGGAAAGTTCCATCTGAGCACCCTGCACATGGTGCCGCCGGCCGTTCACGGTCACCAGATACTCTGCATCCGTGGGAAAATACAGCACGATTTTTGACAGTCGCTCGCCCGCAGAATTCTGTCGTGGTTCGTAGCCCGTCGCTTTACGCCCCAACACAGGCTGCCCGTGCTGCATATGGCTGCCCTGCAACCCGGAATTCGGCATCGCAGCCGAACAGCAGGCAGAATGGTCCGCTGCAAAAACAGCTCCGCACGACATAACTGACAAACAGAATCCGCCGCAAAACCACCTCAACACAGCCACATGGCTGAATCGCAAAGACATGGCACAATTTCCTGGAAAACGCGACAAAACGGAGGTCTGGACACGAACCGCCAGCAGAATCTACCTGGATCAGTTCGCCACGCTGTCAGAGATTTCCGGCAGAAAATGGAATTTGCCTCGCAGCAACGAGGACCGTAGTGAATGAATCGGGTCTGACGGCAACAGTTGCTTCACCCCCCGGAGTCAGCAGAAGAGACTGACATTTTGAGACAAATACTCCGACCTGTGCCCCCGCCGTCGCAGCCCCTGAATCTCGTTCGTGCTCCGTCACCCCACGAGTCCCACCCTGCGTTTCATCCGTGCCAATCCGTGTTCGTCCGAGGCAAAAAACCATCCGTGGCGTCCCTCGCCCCCGCAGGGAAAGAGGGGTCGGGGGTAAAGGGGGCAAGACGCCCTAAAAACGCCACCGGAAACCTGAACCTTACCACGTCGGTCCAATTCCTGTGGTGCATGCTGAGGTCGTGGGCAATCAGATCCGCCTGACCGTGCGACTTCCGAGCCATGAACTGCCGCAGAGACTGGCCCAGGTGTTCCCGAAATCGGTGCTGGCAAAAGTCGCCCCGGACCCGGCCACCGTCGGCAAGTCCCAGGACTGGACGCCCCCAATACCACCTGGGGCGACAAAGGACGCTTCTTCAATGAAACGGCCGAGTTTTTTCATCCGATTCAGGGAGCGGTCGGCAACTGTTACTTCATTGCTGCGCTGTCCGCCGTGGCGTGGGCCATGCCCTCCCGTATCCGGCATCTGACGCGTGCCACAGGGCAGCCCCAGGATGCGTTCACCAACATCATTCAGTTCTTCAAACCGGACAGTGGCGGCCAGCTGGACAAAGAAATCGAGGTGACAGACGCAGTGCCGCTCAGTCCCGGAGGCCAGTTTATCTACGCCCGGTCAAGTGAAGCCGGGGAAATCTGGCCCGCGGTGTACGAAAAAGCCTTCGCCAAATTACTCACAGGCACCACCAGCGATCACCCGGACATCCTGAAAACTGCCTCGGGTGACAGTGTCCACGCAACCGCACAACTGACCGGTGGCCACCGCGAGTACCATACCACGGCACGCAACACGGCAGACCAGTTGTGGAAAATCGTCCGCCAGAATTCTCGTGGTCATCGCACATTCAACCCTATGGCTGCCTGGACGTATCCCACAGGTGATGCCGCACCGAAAAAAGTGGTCTATGCCAATGCCAACGTCGTCGCGTCGCACGCCTGCACCATTCTGGGCTGGGACTACCGTAACGGTCGCAAATACATCATCCTGCGGAATCCGTGGGGCAACACGGAAGCCACTGTGCAGAACCTCACGGGCACCACGTGGCTGTGGGACATCAGCTGGTGGAGACCTGTCAATCTTGCGGACATGGACGGTACCTTCGCCGTGGAAGCATCCGCGTTCCAGCAGTATTGGCAGGGGCTGGGAGTTGTGAAATAACTTTCAGCGTCGTGATTCATGAACTGTCGACTCCGGACCCGGGCTGACTGAACGGACGTTCCCCAGCTCACCCATGTCGCCATCGGCATGGGTGAGCTGCTTTTGCCGTCGGCCAGGAGCATCGCCGGGCCTGTGTTCCGGACGTCCTGCAAGCGTCCAGTTTTACGCTGTCTCGCCAGCCGGGTGCAGTCGGATTCTGAGACACCTTGTGCTGACGACACCCCGCCTCTGCGACCGGCCTTTGCTGGATTTTTTTGGCTACAAACACCGCAAAAAACCCATTTCTCCTTGATCGGCACGGGCCAAATGCAGAAGCTGGGAAAGCTGCGCGGCCTGAATTTTCACAATTCCACTTAAATACCCCATTTTTTCTGTCACATACTCCGCCCTCTGCCCGCCTATCAAATTGCTGCAGATTCCGGCCGGCATCCTGATTCCTTTTCCTGGCTCTTCCTAAGGTCACCACCGTGGGCAACTCCAGCAACCGCCCTGCATTCCGCTGGCTTCGCGGCTATGCTCTTGATCCGGCTGTCAGCCTCTCGTTCGGCTCCTACCGCTTCAATGAACTCACGTATCAGGTGCGCTGGGAACAGCTGGAAACTCGCACCCGTGCCGCTGGTGCATCCTCCGTCCCCACCGGCGAATACCTCGAAATCATTGATCTCGATCCTGCTTCGGGCCTCGTCTATGAGCCCGTCGATCTGAATGATCCGGCCGTGCTGGTTCAGGACGGGCTTGAGCCCAACGTGGGCAACCCCCAGTTTCATCAGCAGATGGTGTACGCGGTCATGATGACCACCATCGCGAATTTCGAACAGGCGCTTGGTCGTCGCCTGATGTGGTCCGAACGCTTCGTCCCGGATCCCGGCAGGGCTCGCAAACGTGGCAAAGCCGTCGCCCTGATACCCCAGTTTGTGCGGCGTCTCCGCGTGTATCCTCACGCACTGCGACAGGGTAACGCGTTCTACGACCCTGAGCGCAAAGCTCTGCTGTTCGGCTACTTTCAATCGAAACCGGCCAGTGCCAAACTGCAGCTGCCCGGCCAGACAGTCTTTACCTGTCTCAGCCACGACATCATCGCCCACGAAACGACGCACGCCATCCTGGACGGCGTGCATCGCCGCTACATCGACGGGGCTCATCCGGACACGCTCGCATTTCACGAAGCGTTTTCAGACCTCGTCGCTCTGCTGCAGCACTTCACATTCCCCGAAGTGTTACGCGGTCAGATTGCCCAGACCCGCGGCGACCTGCAGCAGCAGAATCTGCTCGGCCAGTTAGCGATGGAATTTGGTCAGGCCACCGGCAGCTACGGCAGCCTTCGCGATGCCCTCGGTCAGTACGACAAGCAGGGGCACTGGCATTTGAAACAGCCGGACCCGTCCGACTACCAGAACCAGATCGAACCGCATGCTCGCGGTGGTCTGCTGGTGGCAGCGATCTTCGAAGCCTTCGTCACGGTTTATCAGTCGCGTGTCGAGCGGATTCGGCGGATTGCCACGGGTGGCTCAGGGATTCTGCCGTCCGGAGCCATTCATCCGGATCTGGTGGAAGAACTGGCGTCCGCTGCAGCTCGCACAGCGGCCGAAGCTCTGCGGATCTGCATCCGGGCACTGGACTACTGCCCGCCGATGGATCTCACCTTCGGTGACTATCTGCGAGCCATCATCACGGCCGATTCAGACCTCGTTTCCATCGATGACAAAGGCTATCGCGTGGCCTTCGTCGAAGCCTTCCGACGCCGCGGCATCAGTGCTGCCGGCGTTCCCAGCATGGCTTTGGAAGACCTCGCCTACCCCCGACATCCCCTCGGAAAAGACAACGCCACAAGCGAAGCCATTGCCGAATTTCTTCGCGAATTCGCAGGCAAAGTCGGTTACCTGACGGACCGCGAACAGATCTTCAATCAGACCCAGCGATTCATCGATGGCCATCGTGAGGACCGTTACTCCGGGCTGCACGATCTGATTGACAATCTGATCGTCGGCGGAGCCTCCGCGAAGTTCCAGAAAATCACCGGACTGATGTTCCCGAAAGATCGAAAAACCTGCGAAAAGCAGGGCATCGAATGGGGTTATCTGTCAGAAAATCTGGCCAGTTACGCCGTTGGAAACATTGCACTGGCGCGACGCTCGGCACCGGACGGACGCATTCTCAACCACGTGATTGTCACGCTCGCCCAGAAACGCGGTGTCACATTCATCAAAGATGAGGGCGAAAAGTGGCGGATCCACAAAACAAAATGGTTCGTTCCGCGTGACGATGGCACAGTCCCAGGCAATCCCAGCGAATGCATGACGTTCCGTGGCGGATGCACCCTGATCTTCGACCTCGATGACCTGACGCTGCTGTACGCCATCAGCAAACCGCTCGATGACGAAAAACGTATGCTGCTGCAGTTTGACTACACCAACGGAAGCCTCAGTTCAGCACCTGCCATGTACTTCGGCAGTGACTCACTCCAGGCCGCTGTCGGACCATTCGCAATGATGCATACTCATGTCCCCGGTGAAGGAGACTGTCATGGCTGCTGATTCTGTCGTCGATGCCATCAAAGTTCGGATGTACCGGCACGGATTCGGTGACTGCTTCCTGCTGTCTTTCATGGCACAGGATCGCAGGGTCTATTCACTGATGATCGACTGCGGCATCAAGCTGAACACATCCAGCAAAACCGTCCCACCGGAACATATGCTGGCGGATCTCAGGCAGCAGCTCACGCCCGCAGACGGCGATGAGCCCCAGCTCGATGCACTCGTTGCCACCCACGAACACTGGGATCATATTGCCTTTTTTCACCCGGATCGGAAATGGTTCGACGACTTCCGGATTGGCTCTGTCTGGATGGGCTGGACGGAAGATCCTGACGACAAAGAAGCCGTCCAGATCAATTCGCGGCTGCGCAAAGGAGCACGCGCGCTGCAGCAGGCTGCCCGCAAGCTTCGCCACAACAGCTCAAAAAAACCGGCCGCCAGCCGCTCGAAAAGAGAAACAGCACTCGCTGCATTCGGCGACTCCATCGCTGACATCGGCGAATTCTACGGACTGGGGCTGAAATCCGACAGTGGCATCAGCTACCGGCAAGATCAGAAGGTCAGCGGCCAAACTCAGGAGGCCATGGAGCACATCTGCAAACTGGCCAAAAACAGCGGTGGCGGTGCACGATACCTGAAACCCGGAACACTTGTGCCGGCCGCCGACCTGCCGGCCGGAGTCCGCATCTATGTGCTCGGCCCGCCCCGCGACAAACTGCTCAACAAATCCAATCCCTCCGGTGGTGACAACCAGGAGACCTACGGCTCGAAAAAATCGACCCACTTCAGCCTCGACGGAAATGGACTGGGAGGATTCCTTCAGGCAATGAGTCCTGATCAGGACAATGACGAAGACAACGGCAATCCTTTCCGCAAGGGTGTCGGAGTGCCGGTTGACAAAATGTCCAAAGATGCCTGGTTCCGTCGCACTTACATGGATAAAGACCAGCACTACCGGAACATCGACAGTGACTGGCTGAACATCGCCGCCCGGCTGGCACTGCAGCTGGACGGGGCAGTCAACAACACCAGTCTGGTCCTCGCGATCGAAATTATTAAAACCGGCAGCGTACTGCTGTTCCCCGGTGACGCACAGGTCGGCAGCTGGCTCAGCTGGCATCAGCACGAATGGACCGTCGGCACCGGCAGTCGCGTCCGCAAAGTGAACGCAGAAGAGCTGCTGAACCGCACTGTCCTGTACAAGGTCAGTCACCACGGCAGCCACAATGCCACACTCAAAGATCAGGGTCTCGAAATGATGACCCACCCCGATCTTGTTGCCATGATCCCGGAACAGGAAAAAAGCTACAACGGTATCATCGATAAGGACTTGCTGAAGGCATTGAATCAACAATGCCGCGGGCGAGTCATCGTCTCCGCAGATCGACATCATAAACCCGAAGACCTGACTAAACAGCAGATCGCTCAGCTGACCGCAGCCGAGTGGAAACGCTTCAAACAGAAACTCCACGTCGACAAAGTCTTTGTCGAATACACTGTGGAATAACCAGTCCATGCCGTCAGCACTCACCGTCTATATCATTCACCATCCGCAGTCTGACGACACACGCGAAGTGTGTCGTCGCCTGCAGCAGTGGTTTCGACTCAGTGATTCCTCCGGTGCTCAAAGCGATGCCGGACTGCCCGTGTGGTACCGTCGCCAGGTAGCCCCGCTGCCCAAGGTCAGGACCACCCGAAACTCCGCCAAAACGACCTCCCTTGAACCACGATTCCAGTTCGATCCAGTAATCGACTGGAATGCTGCACTGCTGAACGTCGTGATCCTGCTCGTGGACCAGCATTTTGTTGCCTCAACCGAATGGCGTCAGGCCACCGAACACCTGTTGGCAAAGCTCAACGACCCCGACAGACCACCGCTGATCCTGCCGGTCGCACTGCACGACTCCTTCTACCGCCTGTCGCCTCTGTACAACAGCTGCAACCCCATTCGACTGCTCGATCAGCCGGACCCGGCTGCTGCCACAGTCACACTGCGACGACTTGTCAGTGAAGCTGTCTCCAGACGGCTGCGACAGACATCCGCCGATCAGAACCTGCCACGGCTGAATGTGTTTCTCAGTCATGCCAAGGCCGACGGTCGTGAAATCGCCGAACGCATCCGTGACTCCATCAGTCACTTCAGTCAGATGGACGCCTGGTACGATGCCAACGAACTGGCACTCGGCGGCAACTGGCAGCAGAAAATCATCACGGCAGCGGCAAATGATACCGCCGCCATGATCACCGTCGTCACCGACAAATACTCGTCCCGGCCCTGGTGCCGTTTGGAAGTCGAAGCCGCCAGAACACCTCAGCCACTCGATCAATCGAACTTGCAGATCTGGAAACTGCAGCCCGCGGTCGCAGTTCACGAATCGGGCAAAGACTGGACTCGCACCATGCAGGCACTGGCCGGGCTGCCCCGCATCGGCTGGCAGCCCCAGCACACCGATGCCTGCGTCGCCGAAATCATCGACCGACTGATGCTTGAAACACTGTTGTCCAGCGCCCATCGACAGGTTGCCAAAGAACTGCAGGCACAGGAACCGCAAAACCCACTGAATCAGCAGTCCGATACCGTTTACATCACCTGGACGCCCTGCCAGTACACGCTCGCCGCACTCCGCAACGCGCTGGCTGAAAATCCCCGGGCCCCCAGGCCCGAACACGTCGCACGCATCGTGTACCCAGGTTACGACCTCCGCGCCGCAGAAATCAATGAGCTGAAAACGACGATGCGAACCTTCAGCGAAAGAACAAAACTGATCAGTTTCGAGGAAGCCTTTCTGCCCCCCGAAACTCCCGCACGCCCTGCCGCCAGACCCAAAGTTGCACTGTCCGGAATCGGTGACAACAGCGAGCTCCAGCCACACGGACTGGGCTGCGAACACCTCGAAGAACTGCTCGCACGACTCACCGTTGCACTCCTGAAAAATAACAGCCAGGTGATCCTCGGAGGTTCCCTGGCGCGACTTGATCGGACGGCCACCACTGATCTCATCGAACTTGCACAAACCTGGATTCCCGAAGAAACTCTGAAACTGGTCTCACTTGGCTATCCGGAAACGTGGCCATTCCAAAACTTCCTGCAGTGGCCCGACTGCGAGCAGCTGACTCCTGAACATCACGCGCAGCTTGCCGGTATCTGCCAGATCCGCTCAGTCCCTCCCCGGGAACTCACTGCCGAAACAGACGTCAGCAAACTCGATGCCGCCACCCGCCTGCGTCTCGGAGCTGACTCCACTCGCCTGCTCCGTAAACAAACCACCGAACTGGCCCGGATGCGAGTCATTTTTGGGGGGCTGCTGAAGTCCACCCGCGGCTGGATGCCCGGAGCTCTCGAAGAGGCCGGCCTGTCCATCGCTGCCAAACAGCCCCTGATTATCCTTGGCGGATTCGGTGGCGCTGCAGCGGACATCGCAACATTCCTGCTTTCGGCCAATGCCCGACTGCCGGAATCACTGCAGTTCGCTCCCGACTGGATCCTGCGCAAATGCCCCGATTTGTCCGACAGCCGTCTGCAGACAATTGCCGCCTTCCATCAAAAAACGCTCCGGCACCTGAAAAACTATCGCAAAATGCTGCATTCCGACACCGCTGCCAATGGAATCATCAACCAAATTCCCCGCGGTATACTGCTGGAATGCCTCAAAGTCACTAACATGCGTCGCACAGTCCGGCTGGTGACAGATGCCGTGAAATGTCTCCCTGCAGAGACCACCACGGCCTGACCTGCTCACACTGTCATCAGCTTCCGCAACTCAATAGCATTTTTGCCCAGTGACCAGCAGGCACACGCATGAGCACGCCTATGTCCGCCTTGCCGGCTTCACCCGACGCGGTCCCCCTGCGACTGTTCCTCATCGCACACCCCAAATCCACCGGTGCTCAAAAACTGGCCGCCGAACTGATGCGACGCTTCGTTGATCCGTCGGGACGCGGAGGACTGCGAGTCTCAGTGCGGTTCGCACCACCAAATGACGCCGGAATGCCACCTGACTGGAAACTCCGGCTCGCACCGCAGGTCGCAGAATGCCGGCATGCCCTCATCGTCATCCTCGCCGATGACCTGATGACTCAGGAAGTCTTCGATGACACCGGTACACGCTGGAAACACTTTGTCGAAGAAGTTCGCAAAGAACTAGAGTCCATCGGACAACAGCACGGACTGCTGACCATGGCCGTCGGAGCAGGCGGCTTTGCCCTCTGCCCCGGACGCAATATGGTCCGACTGCCGGAATACCCTGAAAACCAGTCGGCAGGTCAACAGATTCAGACGTGGCTCGCCGACGCCACCGACACAGCCGCACTGCATATCGCCATGCATGCCGTCTCGCTGCTGCAGCCACAGGCTCAGGCTTCACCCGCCGCGGGAAAACGCCCGTTTCAGCTGTTCCTCAGCCATGCCAAACGAGACCTGGCAGCCATTGGCACTGAAGACGCCGCCAAAGACCCTGTCCGGCAAATACAGACTTATGTCCAGGATCTTCCCATTGAACAGTGGTTCGACGCACGCGATATTCCCCCAGGTCAGGATTTCGCAAAGGAAATCAGTGCCGGGATCAGGAACTGCTCCGTCGTCATCGCCATTCTCACCGATCATTACACCTCCAGACCCTGGTGCCTCGAAGAAATTCTCCAGACCAAAACCCTGCAGCAGCGCGGCCCGCTCGTCGTCATCGATGCTCTCGAATCCGGCGAACCACGCAGTTTTCCCTGGCTGGGAAACGCACCCGTGGTCGTCTGGAAACCCCAGCAGACCGCCGGCACCTGCCGCACCATCCTCTGGCAGTCCGTCCGTGAAGCACTTCGCTTCCACATCAACAGTTTGCTTCTGCAGCAGACTGCCGCGCAGCTGCCGCCGACCACCCGCGTCAATGTGCTGCCCAGCAGTCCGGAACCCGCTGACCTGACAAAAATTCAGTTCGTCCCTGACCAGCGGCACTGCATTCTCTATCCCGATCCCCCGCTGGCTCTGTCCGAGCTCCGCATGCTGCAGGCACTCAGGAATGCCGACTTCTGTACGCCACTGGGCCTGCTTGCCAGCCACGCTGCTCATCTTCGCGGCCAGTCCGTCTGCGTGTCTGTTTCCGATTCCGCCGAACTGTCGAAACGGGGGCTCAGCATCCTGCACGAACAGGACTTCACCGATGAAATTCATCTCAGCCTGCTGCTTGCCGGACTGCGGATTGTCTACGGTGGCAGACTGGAAGATCCTGCGGAAGCAAATGGCCGCAACTTCACGCTGCGACTGCTGGAACTGGTCCGCAGTCACACAGAACTGGCCGATAATCTCAAAACCCGGCTGGAACCCATACTCAACATTCCGCCGTGGCCGCTGTCGCTGTTCTGTGACCCCAAAAAACTCAGCAGACTGGTGCTGAACGTTGCAAAAATCCGTTCGGGCCCCCGCCCGGAAACCAGCGAAATCCCGGATCTCGACGACCAGGGACAGCCGCTGTTTCCCGCCGACACAAACCCGTTCACCCTTAAGGACACGCCCCTGCGACGACTGGCCTGGACTCGCGGCATGTCCCTGATGCGGCAGCAAACCACCATCGACACTGCTGCCCGCGTCGTCATGGGCGGCAAGCTGAAAGGGTATTCCGGACTGTACCCCGGAGTCCTTGAAGAGGCGTGGTGGTCCGTCAAACTTGGACGACCGCTGTTTTTGCTGGGCGCCCTTGGCGGAGCAGGGCAGGCCGTCATTGATCTCATCGAGAATCGCCCCCGCCCTGACCTCACCCAACAGTTGTCTCCCGCCGAAAACTCAACCGTACAGGGCGTGCTGAAAGAAGCGGCCGAGCGCGGTATCCGAACCTGCTCCTTCAGCTCCGAAATCGCCCGCGGCAGCCTGACCGGATCTCTGGCCGACCCTCTGTCCCTGCTGACGGATCTGCAGACTGCCGGTCAACAGGGCCCGGCCGCCGCCCTGAACAACGGCCTCACCGACGACGAAAACCGCCAGCTGTTCGTCGCCGACGAACCCGCTATTGCCGTCAAACTGCTGCTGCTCGGACTGACACGCCTCAATCCCGCCGCCAACGCCTGACACGCCTGGCGAGCCGGGTACGGAAGTGCCCGGGTGCCGCGGCAGGGACGCCGCCACACCGAAAAACACAACCAAACGCAACCAAACCCAGCACCCGTGGGCTCCCGCCCACGGCTCGCCTGATTGCCGCACGCGGATCACCACTACTTCCGAAACGCCGCCCGCAGTGCCTGCACCCAGTTTTCGACCGCCAGATTGCCACACTGACGACAGCCCTTCAAAGTCCCAAGTGACAGCCCCCCGCAATACTCCAGCTCCGCCAGCAACTCGTCAGCAAACATGTCCTCACAGGCATGCTCACCCAGTCGCCGATACGCCTCAAACTGTGCCTCGTCAAAAATCTGATCCGTGAGCGTCGACTGGTGCGGAAAATCTGGAAACTGCCGACGATAATCCCGCACATAATCCGGCTCGTTCCCCGTCACCGACAGCTTCACATACACCAGCCAGCCCTCAGGCCGTCGATTCAGTGACGAATCAAAAGGATACAAAATCCGCCCCAGCGTAAAATGAGCCCGACTGTACCGCGGCTGCGGCTCAGCATCGACGCTGGCCGCCAATGGAATATCCGTCGGCCGCACCGGCATCGCCCACGTCAGTCGCTCAATGTCAATCTCAATGTCCGTCCCCAACTCAATCTTCGCATAACGCTGCAGCATCCACAGGCTGGGAAACTGCAGTTCGCCGTCCTGCTCACCGTCGATCGCCACCACAAACTGACAACGCCGCCGCAGCAGTTCCATCACCGCCAGATTTTCAATATGCCCGCCGTCCGACAGATTCAAATAGGGCAGATTCTCGTGCATCGTATTCGTGGCCTCACGCCTCAGATAGCACGGCCCCGGGCCGCTTCCTGCACGCACAGCCCCATTCTCCACGGGCCACTTCAACCAGTACCCCAGCCGAATGTTCAGCATCGTCAGCAGAAAACTGGCTCCGCTGACTGATGCAACTCCCATCTGCGGCGCTGCAGCAGCACCCGAAATCGCCACAGCTGTCCCCAGATCCAGCATCGGATTGGACCGCTCGCAATCCTCCGTCTTCCGGTACCCCGTGATCGGCCCGCCGCAAAAATGCTTCGAAAACAGAAAATAATCACACGCTCGACCACGCAGCTCAGGATTCTGAGAACTCGGCAGATTTACGACGGCATTGAGCAGATGATACGGCGCGGTGGAGTTACCCGTGCGCAGCTGCGACAGCTTCTGCGGATCCTGCACGTACACGCCATACCCTTCTCCGGGAGCATGCCGCAGCAAAAAAGTCTCAGCCAGCCGATTGCGATAAAACCGATGCAGCGATGTCAGATTCACGTTGCAGGAAAGGGCAAAGACGAGGCTCAGCACAAACGCCAGCCCCAGAACCAGACACTGCCACGTGATCGCGCACAGGAATGGCCCACACTGGTAGTCCGACGCGATCACCAGCCGCACAATTTCCACATAAACCACCCCCAGCAGCAATGGTCCTGCCACCCACAGCAGCGCCGTCATCAACATCCCCACGATCGGCGACTTCTTGCGCCGCTGCGGCAGACTGTTGCCCCGTGCCCCCAGAAATCCGGCAAACGTCGCAATCCCCGTCGCGATCGCTGACCACGGCAGGGCGGGCTGAGAAGGCTTCCTCTCAACCAGCCAACCGGCCAGTTTCAGCCAGGTCGCTGCAGCCACCGGCAGCAGCAAAATGACCAACCATAGTACTGCCGTGACTGCGGCCAGCCACAGTGCACCATACTCAAGCCACAGCAGCTTCCCTACGCCCCGTCCGCGTCGAGCCAAAAACAGCTTTTGCGCCCCCGGCAGAAGAAACACCGTCACCGATGTGACTGCGGTCAGCGTCAGTGCATACCAGAGGGTTCCGTTCAGATAACTCGTCCATGACGGCGGCTGTCCGCTCTCCTGCCACTTCCGCAAACTGTCACCCCACGCCATCTCTGTAATCAATGCCCCAGCCAGCACCAACGTACCAAGAATCAACAGATTGCAGACAATCCCGTACAGGGCCATCCCCACCGTTTTTGCCCACGAAAACAAATCCGCCGGCTGCATGTACTTGCTGTGATTCCGCACATAGCGGATCGCCTGCGACTCACCCGCCACAGACGTATCAAACAGAGGATGCCCTTTGGCCGGAGCAGGCACGTTGAACTTTGACTTTTCACTCTGTGCCGCCGCCTGTCTCTTTTGCTCCCAATCCTTCAGCTTATCAGCGGCATAGCCATTCAGATAACTGCTCAGCAGCGAGCCGGTATAACCCCCGCCGGAAACCGTCGACAGCAGATCCACCTGCCCCAGAATACCGTTCCGAGCCAGTACCTGGACAACGCCCAGCGCAAACGTCGCCGAACGAATGCCGCCGCCGGAAATCGCCAGCCCCACCAGGCCCAAAGTCCCCGGATCCTCAGAAGTGACGGGCTGCTTGCCTGTGACCGCCGACATCGTGGCACGACGCGCCCGAATCTCCTTGGCTTCAACCTCGCAAATCTTGTCGCCGATCAACGGCAGCAGCCCCAGCACCTGATTGTACTCCCAGCCCGGCCCGAACACTGGCAGTATTGGCTGCCCCGGCTTCAGCGGTATTTCTTCCCGCCCGGTCGCCAGAATGTGCAGCACTGCAGAAATGATCCGCAGCTGCTCCTGCACCCTCGTCAGTTCGACCCGAAACTGCCGTTTCAAATGTTCGGGATTCAGTTTGCCCTGCAGTTTCCGCACGTGCCACGACGCCGTCAGTTCCCGCAGCGAATGATTCAGCATCAGATCAGCAACCGCCAGGGTCACCACGGCAGCGGAACCGTGCTTGCGACAGACATCTCGCACGACCGGAAACAGTTTTACCAGACTGTCCAGAGCAGCACCTTCATCGCCGTCGAGGTAGTGCAGTCGTTGAGTCGAAATGCGAGTGCGGAGCTCGACGTGAATTTCCCATGCAGCCTCCCGGTCTTTGTCTGCCGGTTTCCAGTCTGCCGCCAGTGCCTCGAACAGACTTCGCAGCTGCTTGTCCAGATCACGCATTTTCCTTTGCGACACTTCGACCTGCCGGGCAGTTTCGTCACCGGACAGTGGCACGTTCAGCGATCTTCCTTCGCAGCGATCCAAAACGCCGAACACAAGATCCCTGTAATTCACAGTCGTTTGTATTTCGCTCACGGAACCTGCCCCACAATTCAGCACAATCTGCCCGCCCCAGGGACGTCCCGACGACGTCCCCAACAGCCTAGCGTGGAAACGGCCTGAAAACAGCTGAAAACGGGGGAAATGGGGCAAAACTGGGCAGGCGGTGATGAACACGCGGAACGCCGTGACAGCGTCCGCCGCTCGCCCACGGCCCCTCCCTCACACGCCCCTCACCGCCACACCCCCACACCTCCACACCACCTCAGGCGAGCCGGGTACGGAAGTGCCCGGGTGCCGCCGCACGGATGCCGCCAAACCGAAAATACGACACAAAACGCTATCACACCCAGCACCCGTGGGCTTCCGCCCACGGCTCGCCTTATCGCCAACAACGCACACACGTCACACAGGCGAGCCGGGTACGGAAGTGCCCGGGTGCCGCGGCAGGGAGGCCGCCACAACGCAAAAACACAACCAAACGCAATCAAACCCAGCACCCGTGGGCTTCCGCCCACGGCTCGCCTGATTGCCAACAACGCACACACGTCACACATGGCGAGCCGGGTACGGAAGTGCCCGGGTGCCGCGGCACGGATGCCGCCAAACCGCAAAACACAACAAAACGCAACCAAACCCAGCACCCGTGGGCTTCCGCCCACGGCTCGCCTGATTGCCGCCAACGCACACACGTCACACATGGCGAGCCGGGTACGGAAGTGCCCGGGTGCCGCGGCACGGATGCCGCCAAACCGCAAAACACAACAAAACGCAACCAAACCCAGCACCCGTGGGCTTCCGCCCACGGCTCGCCTGATTGCCGCCAACGCACACACGTCACACATGGCGAGCCGGGTACGGAAGTGCCCGGGTGCCGCGGCACGGATGCCGCCAAACCGCAAGAACACAACAAAACGCAACCAAACGCAGCACCCGTGGGCTCCCGCCCACGGCTCGCCACGTCGCACACCACACCCAACCCCGCGTGTTCACAAAACACCACACACCGCCATACCCGATACGGTCGCGTCACTCCCCACGCACGATACAGCAAACGCATCTCCCACATTCCGGGGGAATTTCCCGTTCCCGCGATTGCACTCCCAACTCCCACCACCCCTCAATTGCAACATTACGGATGCTATCAAACACCACCCATTAATCTCCCTGGAAACAGAATTCATGCACACCAATCCCGGCCCACTGTGTGACAACTTCCACCGCTGCTGGCTGATCACCTCAACAACCGCCGGCAGCCGACTGCCCGGGGATCCCCGCGGAATCACAGGCACACTGCGCAGCCTCCGCGGCACACGCACCCGCCACAATCGCCTGCACGAACCACTTGCACCATCGCAGCCGGACCTGCAGGCCTACGCCCGCGAACAGATGAGCGGCGACAGCGTCCTGCTGGAACCTGCTCACGCAATCGCACTGGTGCAGCAGTTTCAGGACACCTGCACGCATCGGTCATGGCATTTGCTGGCAGCCGCTGTCATGCCGGACCACTTCCACTGCGTGGTTGGCGTTCCTGCAGATCCGGCACCCGATCAGATTCTGCAGGCATTAAAAATGTGGGGCAGTCGGCGACTCAACCAGTTATACGGATCGCGCACGTGCGGACGCTGGTGGACCCGATCCGGATCGACCCGCAAACTGCCGCACGAACAGGCGGTTTTGGCAGCAATTCGTTATGTGCTGGACCAGCCAAACCCGTTGCTTGTGTGGTGCACCGAAGTGCCGGAGATGGGAATCTCCGCTGGGGTACAGTCCCCCGGCACCAGCGATTCCGGCAACTGACAGTGACACGCGAACACCCGGGGCCACAGGCCCACCACGGGCCCACCACGGGCCACCCACAGGCCACCCACAGGCCACCCACAGGCCACCCACAGGCGAGCCGGGTACGGAAGTGCCCGGGTGCCGTCCCCAAACGCCGCATGCACGCCGACACCACGCAAAACGCAACCGAACGCAACCACGCCAAACACCCGTGGGCTCCCGCCCACGGCTCGCCTGAACAACGCCCGCCACTCGCCAATGGCCGTTCAACACACACACCACACAGGCGAGCCGGGTACGGAAGTGCCCGGGTGCCGCGGCAGGGATGCCGCCACAACGCAAAACACAACAAAACGCAACCAAACCCAGCACCCGTGGGCTCCCGCCCACGGCTCGCCTGATTGCCAACAACGCACACACG
>VFQT010001825.1_pt1 | contig 23912 bp, 19 predicted proteins | sample 3512381 | NCBI WGS metagenome assembly VFQT01 (sample SAMN10412376, study PRJNA504923) | tailings metagenome | isolation source: Relicate 2 Philex TSF3 active mining site | place: Philippines: Tuba, Benguet | collected 2017-08-29
CCGTTCGCAGCCTCGTGCATCCAAGCGCCGGTGCTGCGCCCGAAGTGTTCGATCAGCCACGCCGGATCCCGCTGCGCCAGTTCACCGATGGTGTGCACACCCAGTTGCTCCAGTTTCAGGTTGGCCTTGGGCCCGATGCCGTTGATCTTGCGCACCGCCAGCGGCCACACCAGGGTACGGATGTCATCCGGGCGGACCACGCTGATGCCGGCGGGCTTGTTCAGCTCGGAGGCGATTTTCGACAGCAGCTTGTTGGGCGTGATGCCGATCGAACACGACAGCCCGGTGGCCTCGCGCACCGCGCGCTGGATGTCGGTGGCAATTGCCCGCGCGCGCGCCCAAGGATCGGGGGCGCCGTCGGCGGCGCTCGCCGCGACGGGTTCGCTCAGGTCGATGTAGATCTCGTCAATGCCGCGGTCCTCGACCTGCGGTGCGATCGCGCGCACCGCATCCTTGAACAGCCGCGAATATTTCCGGTACGCCTCGAAATCGGCGGGCAGCAGGATTGCATCCGGCGCGAGCCTGGCCGACTTCATCAGGCCCATGCCCGAGAACACGCCCAGCGCCCGCGCCTCGTAGGTCGAGGTCGTGACCACGCCGCGCCCGGTGTAGCCGCGCAGCGTGGCGAAGCGGCCGTCATCGGGCTCGCCGTAGGCGGCGCGGCGGCGCCCGCCAACGACCACCGGCCGGCCCCTGAGCTGCGGATAGCGCAGCAGCTCGACCGACGCGTAGAAGGCATCCATGTCGAGGTGCGCGATGTATCGCGGCGGATGGGACGTGGCGGATTCCATATTGCAGTCAGGACGATTCTAACCGCGGATGACAAGCGCACGCCGTTCAGTGTCTAATCCTGCGTTCCGCAAACCGCCACCGACAGGACCACAGCCATGACCGAAGTCACCGCCGCCCTCCGCTCCGAATTCGCACCCACCGGCACGCTGCGCATCGGCCTCAACATGAGCAACTTCCTGCTCACCCGCACCGATGCCGCCACCGGCAAGCCGCTGGGCGTCGCCCACGACCTCGGCCATGAACTGGGCCGCAGGCTCGGCCTCCCTGTGCAATGCGTGCCGCTGCCCAATCCGGGCGCGCTGGCTGACGCCGCGGGCAAGAATGTCTGGGATGTCGGTTTCCTCGGCGCCGAACCCGCGCGCGCCAGTGAAATCGATTTCACGCCGCCCTATGTCGAAATCGAATCCACCTACCTGGTGCAGCCCGGCTCGCCGCTGAAACACGCCGGCGAAGTCGACCGCAAGGGCGTGCGCATCATCGTCCCGGAAAAGGCGGCTTACGAGCTCTACCTGACGCGCACGATTAAGAACGCGGAACTGGTCAAGGACAAGGGCGGCGACCTCTGCTTCAAGCGTTTCGTCGAGGAGAAATTCGACGCGCTGGCCGGGCTCAAGCCGCGGCTGATGTCCGACCAGGCCAAGCTGCCGGGATCACGCATCGTCGAGGGCAACTTCACCGCCGTGCAGCAGGCGGCCGGCGTGCCCAAGGGCCGCCCCAATGCGGCGAAATACCTCGCCGCCTTCATCGAAGAAGCGAAAGCGTCGGGGCTGGTGGCCAAGGCCATCAAGGACAACAACGTCGTCGGGCTGACCATCGCCGCAAAGGCCTGAGGAAGTCCGGCACCAGTTGCACTTCCCGCGGGCAATCACGCAGTCAGGCGGGCAGCGCACTATTGCCCGCGACGCCCCTTCAACTTGCGCCACAGTGACGCCCGGTTGATGCCGAGGATCTGCGCTGCTGCTGTCTGGTTGCCGGCTGTCTCCTTCAGAACCTGCCCGATGTAATCACGCTCCTGCTCGTCCAGCGTCGGCAACCGGCCGTCGCGTTTCTTGATGGTGAGCACGCCGGCGTCGCGCAAGTGCGCAGGCAGGTCGGCCGTCCCGATGGTATCGCCGGCAGCAATAGCCGTGCCGCGTGCGACAAGGTTCTCCAGTTCGCGCACATTGCCCGGAAAATCGTAGTTGGATAGCAGCTCCAGCGATTCCGGGGAAAACCGCTTTACTTCACGCTTCATCTGCACGGAATATTTGCGCAGGAAATGCATCGCCAGCAGCGGAATGTCGCCGCGCCTCTCTCGCAGCGGCGGCAGATGCAACCTGACCACGTCCAGGCGGTAATAGAGATCCTTGCGGAAGGTGCCGGCGCGCACGGCGGCGGCAATATCGCGATTGCTCGCAGCGATGATGCGGACATCGCAGTGCACCGGTTTCGTCGCGCCCAGCCGCAACACCTCGCCCTCCTGTAACACCCGCAGCAGCTTCACCTGCATTGCCGAAGCCATTTCGGTGATCTCGTCAAGAAACAGCGTGCCTCCGTCACTGGCCTCAACCAAACCTTTCTTCAACGCGGTTGCCCCGGTAAACGCCCCTTTCTCGTGCCCGAACAATTCGTTGTCGAGCAACTGCTCGGCAAACGCGCCGCAGTTCACTGCCGTATACGGCGCTTCGCCCCGCCCTCCGTAATGATGCAGATAACGCGCCAGCAGTTCCTTGCCGGTGCCGCTGTCGCCGGTAATCAGAACATTGCATCCGGTCGGTGCGATCTGGCGCGCCAGCTCGAGAAGCCGCACCATCGCAGGATCCCGGGTAACGATCTGCAGCGGTGCTGCCACGCCGTCTAGCTGCGCGCGCAACGCCTGGTTTTCCCGTTTCAGCCGCACCTTCTCCACCGCTTCCGCCACAACCTTGCGCACTTCGTCGAGACGGAACGGTTTCGCCAGGTAATAGAAGGCGCCCTGCTTCATTGCCGCCACCGCCGATTCCGCAGAAGCATGGCCGGTGATCAGGACCACCTCCGCCAGCGGATCAACATCCAGGCAACGGCGCAGGATATCCATGCCGTCAACTTTTTCCATTCGCAGGTCGGTCAGCACCACGTCGAACCGCTGCTGCTCGAGCAACGCCATCGCCCTTGCGCCGCTGCGCGTTGCAGTGACTGCGTACCCCTCTTTCGCCATCACGTGCTGCAGATTGCGTAACGCAATATCCTCGTCATCGACGATGAGGAGATGTGCGGTGGCGCTCACGGCTTCCGCTCCTCAAGTGCTGTTGCCGCAGGCAGACGGATGTGGAAAGTGGTACCGGCACCGGGGCTTGTGGCAACGGCGATGCAGCCGTCATGTTCCTCGATGATTTCATGACTGATGAACAACCCCAGCCCCATGCCCTTGCCGACCTCCTTGGTCGTGGAAAATGGATCAAACACGCGCGGCAGCACGTCTTCGGCAATGCCCGTTCCGTTGTCGGCCACAGCGACATCCACCACCTCGCCGACCAGATGACAACCAGTGAACGGCGGCCGTACGCGCTCAGCATCATCCCTGATCCGCGTCAACGCCGCGGTGATGGCCACCCGGCCGTCACCCTGCACCGCCTGCACGGCATTTCTGACCAGGTTGAGGAATACCTGCTGCAGACGCTGGGGATCGCCGGATACCGCAATTTCGGCGGCGACCGCGCATTCGATCACGACACGGGGCGGAACTTCACCGCGGATGAAACTCAGCGTCTGCTCCAGAAGCGGCTGCAGCAGCACGCGCTCGCGACGGAAGTCCCGGTTGCGGGCAAAATCAAGCAGCGAACGCACGATATGGCGTGCCCGTTCGCACTGCCCGTCAATCTGCGCCAGCAACATCTTCCGGTCCGCCACACCGGCCTCGTCCCATTCCTCGAGCAGGATCTGGCAGGACGTCGAGATATTGGACAGCGGGTTGTTGAGTTCATGCGCCACTCCCGACAACATCGTGCCCATTGAGGCCAGTTTCTCCGAGCGCACCAGATGCTTCTGCCGAAGCTCGAGTTCGCGCAACATGTGATTGAATGCTCCGGTGATCGAAACGATCTCGCGATCGCCAGTGGGCGCCTCCAGCAGTCCCGTCTTTCCACCGCAAACCGCCTCGACGCTGTCCTCGACGGTTTTCAACGGGCCGACGATGCGGCGCGAAATGACGCGGCCCATCGCCAGAATCAGGATTGCCAGCGCAGCAATCGCAAATACCAGCAACCCGCGGAAGTCCGCCAGGGTGCGGCGCACCACGTCCTGTTCGGCACCCGCCATTTCGCGGGCGAATGCAACGATGTCCTTGCCGGCGTCCCGCACTCCGGCTTCCGCCGCCACCACCCGGCCGTGGCGAGCTGCAGCCGCCTCATACGCGGCCATGCGCTGCTCATAGATGTCCAGCAAACCACGAAACCGTGAAAGAGTCTCCGCGCTCTTGATTGCCGAAAATCCCGCTTCGTTGCTGTCGAGGAATGCCCGGGCCAGGCGGACATGATCGCGGTTCTCCGCGTAGTCAGCATCCTGCCGGTGCAGAAAGTAGTTGCGCTCGAAGCGGCGGATCTCCAGCGTGGTCTCGAGCAAGGCTGATGTGCGCTCGCCCAGGGCCACCTTCGACTCCAGCGAGACCAGTTCAAAATAGGTCAGCACGGCCGCGGCTACGATCAGCAAGGCGATGGCGTGATAACCCAGCGTGATTTTCCTTACCAGTGAAGGCGGCGTGGCGGCGAGGAACATGGCGACGTGTTTTCGATGGCGCGGCGGATAATTACCCCCGGATTGTTGCATTCTGCATCACTAGGACGGGGTTGAGCAACAGCTGGTTTCCTTCATTTCCAAGAGTGAAATCGACCACAAACCATCGCTAGAAGATGCAAATTGCAACAGTTGGGTCAGAAGATCTCGACAGCACGCTGATACAAATATCATTTCAAATCAAAGAGTTGCACGGGATGGCACGGCAAATGCATGGCCGCAGATTGCCAATCCTCCCTCTCGCAATGCTCCCATGCGCCTCACCCTGCCCCGATCACTTCAACGCTGCTTCGACGCCCTCGCCTGCGCCAACCTCGGCAATATCGAAGAACTACGACGCCACCTCAACGAATCCGGCAAGGACGAACACCCTCGCTCCTCCCCGCCAGCCGCGGGCCCATCGGCGTTCGCCGTCTTGCGCGATCTCGCTGTCCGGATCGACCGGCGCATACATGCGGCGGCAACACGGCGCACCGCGCGCCGCTCACGGCACCGCGGCGGCACCCTGCATGACGATCTCATCGCCGGCCTTACCGTCACCCTGGTAGCCATTCCGCAGTCACTCGCCTATGCACAACTTGCCGGTGTACCGGCCTACTACGGCCTGTATGCGGCATTCCTGCCGACAATTGCAGCGGCGATGATAGGTTCCCTGCCGCAATTATCGACCGGCCCTGCCGCGCTAACCGCCCTGCTTACCGCAGCCAGCGTCGCGCCGCTGGCCTCACACGGCAGCGAAGCCTTCATCGCCGATGTTGTGTTGCTGGCGCTGATCGCCGGTGCATTCCAGATCGTTTTCGGCGTGGTGCGGCTTGGCGTGCTGCTCAACTTCCTTTCATATCCCGTGCTGATGGGTTTCATCAATGCCGCCGCCTTGATCATAGGCCTCTCACAGTTGCCAACACTGCTCGGAATCCCGTCCCACCAGAGCGATCATTTTGTTGCCGACATCTGGCAAGTGCTCGCGAACCTCGACTCCACCCACGGCATGTCCCTCGCATTCGGCATTACCGCGATCATCCTGCTCGGGCTGTTCAAGCGCTACGTCCCGCGTTTTCCCGGCGTGCTGCTGACGGTGGTCGTGCTGACCGCAATCAGCGCAACCATCGGCTATGAGGACATGGGCGGCAGCGTCGTGGGCGAAGTGCCGCGGGGGCTGCCGCCATTCGCGCTGCCCTCTTTCAGCCGCGAAGCCGTGCTTGCACTGCTGCCCGCCGGATTCGTCCTGGCGCTGATCAGCTTCATGGAAGCGACTTCCAGCGCCAAGGTCATCTCGATCAAGACCCGCCAGCCGTGGGACCAGAACCGGGAACTGGTTGCCCAGGGTTGCGCCAAGGTGGTTTCGGCACTGTCGCACTCAATCCCGGTCAGCGCCTCTTTTTCGCGCTCGGCGCTCAACATGACCGCGCGCACACGAATGGCGGCAGTATTCGCCGCATTTGGCGTGCTGCTGACCATGCTCTTCTTCACCTCGCTGCTGTATCACGTGCCGCAGGCGGCACTGGCCGCGATCATCATGGTCGCCGTCATCGGCCTGATCGACCTGCGCGCGATCGGCAGTGCCTGGCGCGCCAAACGCGACGACGGCATCGCCGCTCTCGTCACGTTCATCGCAACAGTCGGCTTTGCGCCGCACATCCAGAACGGCATCATCATCGGCATCCTGCTGTCGCTGGGATTGCTGCTCTACCGCATGATGCGGCCGCGAGTGGCAGTGCTCGGCATGAATGCCGACGGCGAATTGCGCGACGCCCGGGTCTTCGGGCTGCCGCCACCGCATCCGCGCATTGGAGCGATCCGTTTTGACGGATCGCTGCAATTTGTCACCGTCTCCTACTTTGAAGATGCGCTGATTAGGCTTGAGCGCAGCAACCGCGAACTGACTTACATACTGGTCAACTGCAGCGGCATCAACGACATTGACGCCTCTGGAATCGAAGTGCTGCGCAGCATAGCCGGGCGCTTCGGCAAAAACGGCATCACCCTGGTTTTCAGCGAACTCAAACGTCAGGTGCGGGATGTGCTTGACCATGCCGGACTGTCCGCCATCGTCGGCGTCGGGAACATTTTCCCGAGCGATGAAACCGCGCTTGCCGAACTGAACAAACGCCTGGCGGAGTCCACGCCAGCCGGTAATGCCTCCGGGGAGGGGGAAGCAGCAACGGCAGACCCCGGGGCAGCGGCTCCGCCGCCGCACCCGGCGGCCGCCTGAACCCGGGTGGCCCTGCTTTCGCAGGAAAAGCACGGCATTGACCCTTCTGTTCCATCCTTGAAACGGCCAGCATCCCCGGATACTGCAGGCAACAGTCAACGCCATGCACAGCACCGGCGTTTCTTGCACAGGAGGTCATCGCATGAAGCAACTCGTCCTGCCGCTGCAGACCGATCCCGGCGCCGATCCGGCGCTGCGCCGCGCCTGGATTGCCAGCCGCCTGCGCCTGCCCTTCCACGTCGCCATCAACACCCCGGCCATCGCCATCTGCCTGCGGCGCATGGCGGCCAGCGAAAGCCGCCGCATCCACCGGCCGCGCTGACCCGGGCCCCGTCGTCAGGCAGCGTGTTGTTCAGATTTCGACGCGCGCGCCCAACTCGACGACACGATTCGCCGGAATGTTGAAGTAATCGGTCACGCTGCCGGCGTTGCGTGCCAGCGCCGAAAACAGGCTGTCGCGCAAGCCTTTGCAGACCCCCTTGTCGCCGCTGCCGGGCACCAGCTTCTCTCGTGACAGGAAGTACGACAATTGGGCGGGATCAACCTGCAGCCCCGACGGCCCGCAGCGCTCCAGCGCGCTGCCAATGTCCGGACGATCCATGAATCCGTAGCGCACCCTGACCCTCCAGCAATCATGGCCCAGCGACTCGCAGCGCACACGGTCATCATCGGCGACCCAGGGCGCATCCCCGAACTCCACGGTCAGGAACACGTTCTGCGCATGCAGGACCCGGTAGTGCTTGAGGCTGTGCAGCAGCGCATGCGGGGTGGCATTGGGCGTGGAATTGAGGAACACCGCAGTCCCCTCGACACGCTGCGGCGGCGACGCCAGCAGTGACCCCAGGAAAGCATCGAGCGGCACCGAAGCAGACTGCAGTTGGGCCAGCAGGCGCATCCTGCCGCCGCGCCAGACGAACATCAACGTGAACATCGCGGCACCGAGCGCCAGCGGAAACCACCCGCCCTCCAGCACCTTGTGCATCGCGGCGGCAAACAGCGTCGCGTCGATGGCCATGAACGCGCCGGTCGCGGCAAGGCACAGCCACAGCGGATAGCCCCAGCCGAAGCGAACCACGAAAAATGTCAAAAACGTGGTCACCATCATCGTGCCCATCACCGCCACGCCGTAAGCCGAGGCCAGGGAGGACGACGACCCGAAGCTGACCACAGCCAGCACCACCGCCGCCAGCAGCAGCCAGTTCACCAGCGGAACATAGATCTGGCCCATCACCGTCGACGAGGTGTGCAGCACGGACAGGCGCGGCAGGTAACCGAGCTGGATCGCCTGCTGGGTGATCGAGTAGGCGCCGGAAATGGTCGCCTGCGAGGCGATCACGGTCGCCGCCGTCGCCAGGGCCACCATCGGATACAGCGCCCAGGCCGGAAATGACAGGTAGAAGGGATTGGACAGCGCGGCAGGATTGCCGATCAGCAGCGCGCCCTGTCCGAAGTAATTGAGCACCAGCGCCGGCGCCACCAGCCCGAACCAGGCCACGCGCACTGCACGTTTGCCGAAGTGCCCCATGTCCGCGTACAGCGCTTCCGCGCCGGTGATCGCGAGCAGCACCGAACCCAGCACGAGGAAGGAGGCTGCGCCATGGCCGGTGATGAAATGCAGCGCATGGACGGGATTGAGCGCTGCCAGGATCTGCGGCGCCTTGGCGATGTTCCACACGCCGACCGAAGCCAGCGACAGGAACCACACCGCACAGACCGGCCCGAACAGCAGCCCCACCAGCCCGGTGCCGTGACGCTGGATCAGGAACAGCCCGACCAGGATGCCGGTTGAAATGGGCACGATCCAGGGTTTGAATATCGCAGTGCCGACCTCCAGCCCCTCCACCGCCGACAGCACCGAGATCGCCGGTGTCAGCACGGCATCGCCATAGAACAGCGAAGCGCCGAACACGCCCAGGGCCAGCAGCAATGCCCGCAGCCGCGGCCGGTCGCCGATCGAAGCCGATGCCAGCGCCAGCAGCGCCATGATGCCGCCCTCGCCGCGGTTGTTCGCACGCAACACCAGCGTCACGTATTTGAGCGACACCACCGCCATCAATGCCCAGAAGATCGCCGACAGGCCGCCGAGGATGTTGTCCGCAGTGAACGGTATGCCGTGGGCAGGATTGAAGGTTTCCTTGACGGCATAGAGCGGGCTGGTTCCGATATCGCCGTACACGATGCCCAGCGCAAGCAGCGACATCGCGGCGGTGGACTGTGCATTCTCCGCTCGTTTGCGGGACTGGCCTGCGGCCGGGTTGTTGCCGGGTTCCATGTCGGGCTCCGTGGATTGCGATGTGAGAAGGCTAGACCCCGGGCACCGGTCCGGCCGGATCGCGGCCCGAATTTTTACGCGTTCTTTACGTCCCCGTCCGCTCCTGCAACCGGTTTGCGCGACAATGCGGGGATGCAGACGGCGAACCCCCCACCGCAACGGATACGCCCCTGGCATGGCCACGCCGCGGCCCTTGCCGCAGCACTGATCTGCACCGCGCTTGGCCTGCTGATGCAGGGCCGGTTCGATGTGGTCAACATTGCGATGGTGTACCTGCTCGCCGTGGTCGTCATCGCGCTGCTCTTCAGTCGCGGCGCCGCGGTGCTCAGTGCCGCGACCAGCGTGCTCGCGTTTGACGTCATGTTCGTGCCGCCGGCCGGGATGCTGACCGTGAACGATCTGCAGTACCTGCTGACCTTCGCCATCATGCTGGTGACCGCGCTGGTCATCGCCACGCTGAAGCTGCGCGCGCACCGCGTTGAAGCCGCGCGCATGGCGCTGCTGCTCGATGCGGAACGCGAACGCATCCGCAGCACCCTGCTGGCCTCGATTTCCCATGATCTGCGCACGCCGCTTGCGGTAATGGCCGGCGCATCTTCGAGCCTCGCCGAACGCGGCGCGCTGATGCCGCCGGAGGAACGGGATGCTCTCGCGCTGAGCATTTTCGGCCAGGCCCGCGACATGACCGAGCGGGTGGAAAAGATCCTGCAGATGACGCGCCTTGAACTTGGCGACATCCGGCTGCAGCGGGACTGGTGCTCGGTTGCCGAAATCGCCGGTGTCGTGCTGGCCCGCCTCAGCCCCAGACTCGGGCACCACCGTGTCGTCGTCAACATGCCTGCAGACCTGCCGCTGTTGCGTGTCGACGAAACCCTGATCGCCCAGGTCCTCTCCAACCTCCTTGAAAATGCAGCCCGCCACACCCCTCCGGACACGCTGATTCATCTCGGTGCGCGGAAAAACGGTTCAGCCGTGGAGGTCAGCGTGGATGATTCAGGCCCGGGACTGCCCGACCTTGAAGCCGAGCACGTATTCGGCAAATTCAACCGGCAAGACGCGGAAAGCCGGGCTGCCGGCATGGGGCTGGGCCTCGCGATCTGCCGTGCCATCCTCGAACTGCATGGGGGCAGCATTACGGCCGGCCACGTGCCCGGGGGCGGCGCACGCTTCACCTTCACGCTCCCCGTTGATGAGGCCCCGCAGCCTCCACAGGAAATGGCCGGGGATCGGGGCGATCCGCCATGACTGACAGCCGCGCCACCATTCTCGTCATCGAGGACGAGGCGGAAATCCGCCGCTTCCTGCGCTCGGCGCTTTCCGCGGAAGGCTACAAGGTCGTGGAATCGGCTTCCGCCCGTCGCGGCATCATCGACGCATCGACGCACAAGCCCGACTTGGCCATCGTCGACCTCGCCTTTCCCGATGGTGACGGCGTGGATATCGTGCGCAGCATACGCGGATGGTCGCCGATGCCGCTGATCGTGCTGTCGGCGCGCGCGCATGAGCAGAACAAGATCATGGCGCTGGACGCCGGCGCCGATGATTACGTCACCAAGCCCTTCGCCATCGGTGAACTGCTGGCCCGCGTGCGCGCAGCGCTGCGGGGCGCGGTACGGCCGGCTGCCGGCAGCAACGCGCTGAAACTGGGCGCGGCTGCCATCAACCTGGATTCGCGCACGGCGACACGTGACGGGAAGCCGGTGCATCTGACACCGACCGAATACCGCTTCCTCACCTGTCTGGCGCGCAAACCCGGGGCGGTGGTGACACAACGTCAGCTGCTGACTGAAGTCTGGGGACCGTCACATGCATCCGATACCCATTACCTGCGCATCTATGCCAAACAGCTGCGCGACAAGCTTGAAACCGACCCACTGCAACCGCGGCACCTGATTACCGAAACCGGCGTCGGCTACCGGCTCGTGTGTGATGGAACCCCTGAATCCGGCGGCCCGCCCGGCGCGCTGCAGGATTGCGCCAGCGCGCCCAAGCAATAATATAAGTATTTGTTTTTATTGAACTATTTATAGTCCTGCCTGGGTCACGAACTTCGACACCAGGTACGGTTCGATCGCTTCGCTGCCGCCTTCGGAGCCATAGCCCGAATCCTTGACGCCGCCGAAGGGCACCTCGGGCAGTGCAAAACCGAGATGGTTGATGGTCATCATGCCGGTCTCGACCTGCGCCGCGATCGCGTTCGCGGTTTTCGCCGACTTGGTCCAGGCATACGCGGCCAGTCCGTACGGCAGGCGATTGGCTTCATTCACCGCATCGTCGAAGGTCTTGAAGGGATTGATGATCGCCAGCGGACCGAAAGGCTCGGTGTTCATCGCCATCGCACTGGTTGACAGCTCGGTGATCACCGTCGGCTCGAAGAAATTGCCTTTCTCGCCGATCGGGTAACCGCCGGTCTGCACCTTGCCGCCGTGTTTCTTGGCATCCTCTACATTGGCCACCATCGCGCTCTGCCGGCGCGGGTTGGCCAGCGTCGCCATTTTGGTGTCCTTGTCGAAGCCGTCGCCGACCTTGATTGCTTTCGCGCCCTCGGTGAATTTTTCGACGAACTGCTTGTAGATGCCTTCCTGCACCAGGAAGCGTGTCGGCGACACGCAGACCTGGCCGGCGTTGCGGTATTTCATGAAGGTCATCGTCTTCGCCGCGAGTTCGACATCGGCATCATCAAAAATGATCACCGGCGCGTGGCCGCCGAGTTCCATGGTCACGCGCTTCATGTGGCTCCCGGCCATCGCCGCCAGCTGCTTGCCCACCGGCGTCGAGCCGGTGAAAGTGATCTTACGGATCACCGGATGCGGGATCAGGTAGCTCGATATCTCCGCCGGGCTGCCGTAGACCAGGTTGATCACACCGGCCGGCACGCCGGCATCGACAAAGGCGCGCACCAGTTCCGCCGGTGAAGCCGGCGTTTCTTCCGGCGCTTTCAGAATCACCGAGCAGCCGGTGGCCAGCGCCGCCGACAGCTTGCGCACGGCCTGGTTGATCGGGAAATTCCACGGCGTGAAGGCCGCGACAGGGCCCACCGGCTCCTTCACCACCAGCTGGTAGATGCCTTCAGCGCGCGCCGGAATCACCCGGCCATAGGCGCGACGGCCTTCCTCGGCAAACCAGTCGATCAGGTCGGCGCCGGCCAGCGTTTCGAGCCTGGCTTCACCGATGGGCTTGCCCTGCTCGAAGGTCATGTAGGTCGCCACCGTTTCGGCGCGCTCGCGGAACAGGTCGGCGGCCTTGCGCATGATCTTGCAGCGGTCAAAGGCCGAGACCTTGCGCCAGGCCTTGTAGCCTTTTTCCGCGGACTCCAGCGCGCGGTCGAGATCGGCTTTCTCGGCATAGGCGACGGTGCCAATCTGCTGGTGATTGGCCGGGTTGACCACCGGCAGCGTGCGGCCCGAGGCAGCAGAGCACCATTGGCCATCGATGTAGAGCAGGGTATTGGGATACATGATGTGGAACCTGTCGCGGGTTGAACGGAAGGCGAAGGATAAACGACTTTGCCGGCCGTCGCCCACCACGCCGCACCCGCAAAAAATAAGGGGGTGACGGCCAGGCCGCCACCCCCTTCGAGCGACGTCAGTGGGGAAACTGACGTTTGGTCAGGCTTTTTTGCGCCGCGCCGGACGCAGGCGCGAGCTGATCGGCTCCAGATGGCGGAAAGCCAGCTTGCCGTAATAGGCGGCGTAATCGCGGGTGCCGTCCGGCAGGCGGCGCCACATGCGATGCACCCAGTGGTATCCGGGAGGCGCCGGCTCTTCGTCCTCCGGCAACGTGACCTGGCCTTCCGGCAGCTGGTTGATCTTCGCCAGCTTGGCCGCGGCGATCGACTTGCCGATCGCCACCACCAGCAGCGCGCCCATGGCCGGCGCGAAGCTGTGCAGCCAGTGCGCCTGGCTGTTGACCCAGCCGCTGATCGCCGGATCGGTGATCAGCATCTCGCCGGCGACCCAGCCGAGCACGCCGCCGCCGATGGTGATGATGACCGGGAACCGGTTCATCAGCTTGAGGATGAAGGTGCTGCCGTAGATGATCAGCGGGATGCTGATGCCGAGGCCGATGACCAGCAGCACGTAGTTGCCCTTGGCGGCCGCGGCAACGCCAAGCACGTTGTCGAGGCTCATGATGAAGTCGGCGATGATGATGGTCTTGATCGCCTGCCACATGTGCGCATGGCCGTCGATCTCCTCGTCAGCCTCTTCCGGCACCAGCATCTGGATGCCGATGTAGCCGAGCAGGACGGCGCCGACGAGCTTGAGGAACGGCAGGTCAAGCAGCATCACCGCGAAGAAGGTCAGCACAATGCGCAGGAAGATCGCGCCGAAACTGCCGAACAGGATCGCCTGCTTCTGCTGCCGCGGCGGCAGCGAACGGCTGGCCATCGCGATCACCACCGCATTGTCGCCGCTCAGCACAATGTTGATCATCATGATCTGGCCAAGCGTCACCCAGAAAAACGAGCTGCTGAGCATTTCCATCCGGTATTCCTCCTGTCAGGTCTGTGTCCGCACAGTCCGCAATGGCTGGCGGTGAATGGCGGAAGAATACGGATGCAGGCTTACGCCCGTCCCGTGCCGGGATGAGCGGACAATTACCCGAAAATGAACGGAAGCTTACAAGGCACCCGGGCGGGGTTCAGGCCGCCGGCAGTACCACGCTGAAGGTATTACCCACCCCATCGGTGGTGTCTTCGCTAAGCACGATTTCGCCCCGGTGCAGCCGGGCAATCTCCTCGGCAATGGCAAGCCCGAGGCCGCTGCCGTCCTGGGTGCTGCCGAGCAGCCGGTGGAAGCGCTCGAACACCCGTTTGCGCTCCTCCGGGGGGATGCTAGGCCCGTCATCGTTGAAATCGACCCGTGGCGGATCAGCACCGACGCGCACCGTGATGTGGCCACCCTCGTGGCTGTAACGGACCGCGTTGTCGAGCAGGTTGTCGAGCAGTTCGCGCAGGCGCAAGGCATCCCCCGCCACCATCACCGGCCGTCCGGCATCCTCGAAACCAAGGTCGATGCGCTTCTTCAGCGCCTCCGGCACCCAACCTGTGGCCACATCCAGCGCCAGCGCATTGAGGTCCAGCGGCGACAGCGTCACCTTGCTGACCGCCTCGGGCTCATTGCGCGCGAGTGACAGCAGCTGCGAAACCACGCGCGAAAGCCGGTCCAGCCGCGGGTGGATCTGCTGCAGCGATTCCCGCATGCGGTCCGGATTGGTCTCGCGCGCGGCCACCTCGAGCTGGGTCTTCAGGGCCGCCATCGGCGTCTTCAGCTGGTGCGCCGCATCCGACACGAAGCGGCTTTGCACCGTCAAGGCCATGTCCAGCCGTTCCAGCAGTTCGTTGATCGACTGCAGCAGCGGCTGCAGCTCGCCGGGCACGCCTTCCACCGACATCGGACTGCGGTCGCGGTCGGTGCGCGACGCCACCGCCTGCTCCAGCCGGCGCAGCGGCGCCAGTCCGCGCAGCACACCGACCCAGACCACGACGCCGGCGATCAGGATCAGCAACAGCTGGGGCAGGATCACGCTCAGCAGTATTTCGCGCGCGAGTTCATTGCGCTTGGTCTTGGTCTCCGCCACGCGCACCACCGCCGCGGGGCGGCCGCTGGCTTCGTCCGGGCCAAGCCCCAGTTCGACGATACGCACCTGCTGGCCGCCGATCATGCCTTCGTAAAACACCTCGGCGGAACCCCGTTTCACCACGCCATCGCCAGGCCGCGCGACCGCCTCACCGTCGATCCGCCGGCCCTCCGTGGTGGTCACTTCGAAATAGATCTGATCCACCGGGTCACCCAGCAGCACGCGCCGTGCTTCGGCCGGCATGTCGAGCACCAGTTCGCCGTTGCCTCCGCGCAGGTGCAGCCCGACCTCGCGCGCCACCTCCACCAGCGTGCGGTCGTGGGCGCGTTCGGAAAAATTCAGCGCCACCCAGTAACTGATGACGGTATCCGCGGTCAGCAGCGCAATGAGCGGCACCAGCAGCCAGGTCAGCAGCTGGGTGCGCAGCAACGGGGCCCGGGACGCGCGCCGGGATTCAGGATGTCTGGTCAATGGCTGCAATCGGAACCCTGGGGATCGGCGGACCCGGCAGGCCGCTAGCTGCCCTGCGGTTTTTCGACGAGGTAACCCATGCCGCGCACGGTCGCGATCGCGAGCCCGGACGACTCGAGTTTCTTGCGCAACCGGTGGATGAACACCTCGACCGCGTTGCTGGAAGAGGTGTCTTCCCAGCCGTAGAGGTGGTCGATGATCTGCTGCTTGGTGACCACCTTGCCCTCGCGCAGCAGCAGCAATTCGATCACCGCCAGCTCGCGCGCCGAAAGTTCGACCGGCTGGCCGTCGAGATAGAGCCGGCGACCAGCCATGTCGAGCCGCAGCCGGCCATGCACCAGGTCGGAACTGACCGAAGCGTTCGCCCGGCGGATCAGCGCTCGCACCCGGGCTTCCAGTTCGGACAGGCGGAAGGGCTTGGTCAGGTAATCGTCAGCGCCAAGGTCGAGGCCCGTGACCAGGTCGTCGGGTCCGTCATTCACGGTCAGCATCAGCACCGGCACCGTGGAACGCCGCGCGCGCAGGCGGCGCAGCACTTCGAAGCCGCTGATCTGCGGCAAACCGACATCGAGCAGCACCAGGTCATAGGTGCCGGTCTGCAGCGCCTGGTCGGCTTCGTTGCCGGTGCGTGCAAGATCAACGGCATGCGCGGACTGGGTCAGCGCGCGCGTCACCGTCTCGGCCAGCATCACATCGTCTTCGACCAGCAATATGCGCAAGACACCATCCGCGAATAACGCGCCCGGCAGCGGGCGCAGACAGAAGAACGGTATTGTTACACAACGGTTCCCGCCCGGGCGGCAGGTTGATTTCGCTCAGCGCGGCACCTCGCCGCGGATCTGCACACGGTGAAACAGCCAGTCCCCGCCGCCGTCCGGTGCGTGGCGGTGGATCAGGCAACGGTTGTCCCAGATCAGGGTGTCGCCGGCGCGCCAGCAGTGCGACCACACCAGATCCGGTTGCACGGCATGCACCCACAACCGGTCGAGCAGCTGATCGCTCTCCTCCAGCGGCAGGCCGACGATCCAGGCATTGCGCCGGCGCCCCAGGTACAGCGCTTTCCTGCGCGTGTCGGGGTGGGTGCGCACGATGCGGTGCTGGGCGCCGCTCGACTGCCGCGGATCACTCACTGCGTCATGACCCGGGCGCAGGCTGCCGTCGTTCATCCTGCTCTCGTCATGCAGCAGCATGCGGCCCTCGATGCCCGCCCTGAGTTCCGCGGGCAGCCGTTCCAGTGCGAGATGCTGGTTGGCGAACGCGATGCTGCCGCCGGCCTCCGGGACTTCAAGGGCATGCAGGATGGCGATGGAACACGGACGCATGCGGTAGGCCAGATCGGTCTGCCACTCCGGTTCGCCGTTGCCCAGCGTGCCGGTCGGCCGCTCCAGCTGCATCCGGTTCGACGCCACCAAGTGTTCCTGCCGCACTTCGCCCGGTGACTGGTTCAGCACGCTGACACCCTGCATCTCCGGTGTGCCGAACAGCCTGGCCAGCTCCAGCAGCTGCGCATCATCCAGCGGCTGGCCGCGCACGACCACCGCAAGATGCTCGCGCAGCGCCTGCCGCAGTGCCCCTGCGGTCAGCGGGCCCGGCGCACCGGCGTCGATGCCGGCGACTTCCGCGCCGCAGGCATTGCCGGAGGGAACGATCTGCGGGATCTGCATCACTGCGGATCGAAGGGTCAGCCGCCGGCCGTTCAGCCGCCGACCTTCTTGAAGTAAGCCTTGTTGGCGACGTCGACCACGCTCATGCCGGCAGCCACATCGCGATTGCGCTCCTCTTCGCCTGCCGACAGCGCCTGCGCGCGCGCCAGCACCTCGGCCATGCGCGCCCGCGGCACAAAACAAACGCCATTGTCGTCAGCCACCGCAAGATCGCCGGCGTTCACCGGCACGCCGCAGATCTGTACCGGGCCGTTGATGGCCACGGTCTCGACGCGCCACTTGCCGGTGATCAGGCTGACGCCGCGCGCCCAGACCGGATAACCGATGCCGCGCGCCGTCGCCACATCGCGCGTCGCGCCGTCGACGATCGCGCCTGCCTCGCCCTGGCGCTTGCCGACATTCGCCGAATTGCCGCCGAGGCTGGAGATGTGCTCGACACCCTCGATCACCAGCACATCCCCCGGCTTCGCCAGGTTGTGCGCCTCGATGTCGGCCTGCTTCGATTTGCGTTCCATCGCGCCCAGCGTCGGCGGTACCGCCTGCATGATGTTGCGCACCGTGATCACCGGCCCGACCATGCGGGCTCCCGGCAGCATCGGATGCAGCTTCGCTGCCGGAATCGCGCCGTGAATGCCCAGCTCGTCCATCGCGTCGGACACCGTGCCGGCGAGGTCGGTCAGCGCGAGGAACGCTTCGACCACATCCCTGCCCGGACGCGGGATGTCAAACATGACGATGCGCTCGCGCGCGATTTTGCCGGTGAGCTGGATATCGGACATGGTGTTGGCAATGGCGGTAGATGGGGACCCGGCGATGATAACAAGCCGTCATGCCGCACACAGCCTGTCGTATCATCCGGCAAGATCCCGGATCGCCGCGCCACAACATGCCCCCAGGCAAAAAAATCACCTTCACCATCCGCCGCAACGGCAAAATAGCCGAAAACAGCGCCGGCGATCGCCTGCGCGAGGCGCTGGCCTGCCTGCAGTGTGGAGAGATTGCGCAGGCACAGCAGATCGCGCTTGACATCCTGCGCATGCAGCCGCGCAATTTCCACGCCCTGCACCTGATGGGCCTGGTCGAAATCCAGCACCGTCGGCTGGAGCCGGCAATCGGGTATTTCAACAATGCGCTTGCCGTCCGCGCCGATGCCGGCGCGCTGGCCAACCGCGCGTCTGCGCACAACCTGCTGCGGCAATACCCTGCGGCGCTGGCCGACAGCGACGCCGCGCTCCGTCTGCAGCCGGCATCCACTGCCGCGCTCTGCGCCCGCGGACTGGCCCTCAACGGACTGCAGCGGCAGCAGGAAGCGCTGGCCTGCTTCGCGCAGGCGGTGGCACTTGATGCCGACTGTGTCGAGGCTTGGCTGCAGCGCGGAAACACGCTGCTCAAGCTGGGGAAACCCGCGCAGGCACTCGACTGTTACGGGCACACGCTCGCGCTGAAACCCGCCCACAGCGACGCACTGACCAACCTTGGCCTGGCACTGATCGCGCTGCGACGCCATGCCGAAGCGCTCGGCAGTTTCGAGCAGGCCATCGCGCTGCAGCCGGGCAATGCCGGCGCCTACGCCAACCGCGGCATCGCGCTGAGCGAACTCGGCCGCCACCGCGAAGCGCTTGCCAGCTTCGGACGCGCCATCGAAATCCGTCCTGACTACGTTGAGGCACATGCCAACGAGGGCGTGTGTCGCCTGCTCACCGGCGATTTCGAACGCGGCTGGCCTGCCTATGAATGGCGCTGGCCGCAGCGCGCCGCCGAATTCGTGCCCGCGCCGGGCTCGTCGAAGACGCTGCTGACGCCGCAGAACTTCGGCAAGCCCGTATGGGACGGCGCAAAGACCCGCGGCCGCGTGCTGGTCTGGCCGGAACAGGGCGTCGGTGACCAGATCCTGTTCGCATCAATGCTGGCCGACGCGCGCAAACAGGCGCAACTCGTGCTTGCGCTGGAACCGCGTCTGCATCCGCTGTTCCGGCGCTCGTTCCCGAGATGCGAACTCGCCACGCCGGCCGAAGCGCGCAAGGCCGGCGATTTCGTGGCACAGATTCCGCTGGGCGGCCTCGGCGCGCTGTTTCGCCGCCGCATCGCCGACTTCCCGCATCCGCCCAGAGCATATCTCAAGGCGGATGCGCGGCGCAGCGCGTCGATTCGCCGGAGCCTCCGCCCCGCGCCGGGAGAACGCCTCTGCGGCATTTCCTGGGCAAGCAGGCAGGCCAGACACGGACAGGACAAGAGCATGACGCTATCCGATCTCCTGCCGCTGTTCGCGCTGCCGGGGCTGCGTTTTGTGGATTTGCAATACGGCGACACCGCCGCCGAACGCAGCGATTTCAGCCGGCTTGCCGGCATCGAAATCGCACATGTCGACGCCATCGACAACCGTGACGACATCGACGGGCTGGCGGCGCTGATCCATTCCTGCGACGTCATCGTCACCATCAGCAACACCACCGCACACATCGCCGGCGCGCTGGGCAAGGACGTGCTGCTGATGCTGCCGGCCAGCACCGGGCGCTTCTGGTACTGGCAGGCCGAGCGGGATGACACGCTCTGGTATCCGAGGGTGCGCGTATTCCGCCAGGACACCGCCGGAGACTGGCACAAGGCGGTCGGAGCCGTCTGCGCCGCCCTCGCCGCGCCGGCCGCATCCATGCCGTCACCCCGGCGCAAGGCGGCGCAAAAAAAACAGTCCGCACCGTGAGCCGCGGCAGCACCCGCTTGCCCGGCGGGTGTAACCTTCCGGTTCGGCATCCGCAGCACCGGAGGAGAACAACATGACACTCAAACTGCGCCGGCTGTCCAACGCGCTGGGCGCCGAAGTCTGCGACATCGACCTCGCGCAGCCGATGAGCGAAAGCACCTTCGGCGAAATCCACAACGCGTTCCTGCAGTACGGCATCCTGCTCTTTCGCAACCAGCACATCACCCGCGAACAGCACATCGATTTCAGCCGCCGTTTCGGCGAACTCGACAATCACGACTCATTGCCGCGTGACCGCCATCCGGATTACCCCGAACTGCTGCTGGTCACCAACCGTCCCAACCCCGACGGCACGCCTTCCGAATCGCGCTATACCGGACGCTCCTGGCATACCGATTTTTCGTACACCACGCAGCCGGCGCTGGGCTCGCTGCTGCGCTGCTGGCAACTGCCCGAGGTCGGCGGCGACACGCTGTTCGCCAACATGACCCTGGCCTACGACACGCTGTCGACGGGCATGAAAAAACTGATCGCCGGCCTGCACGGCATCCACCTCTCGGGCACGCGCAAGATCAACGTCAATGAGGCCGGCAGCGCGCGCCGCGAGGAAGTCATGAAGCTCAACCCGCCGATTGCCCAGCCGGTGGTGCGCGTACACCCGGAAACCGGGCGCAAGGCGATCTACCTCGGCGAGAAGGTCAAACGCTTCGACGGCATGACCGAGGCCGAAAGCAAGCCGCTGATCGATTACCTCAACAGGCACGCGACCCAGCCAGAGTTCGTCTACCGGCAGCAGTGGCGCGAGAACGACCTGCTGGTGTGGGACAACCGCTGCACGCTGCACCAGGCGCTGGGGGATTTTGACGAAACCCAAATCCGTCACCTCGAGCGCACCACGGTCAAGGGCACACCCTCGGGATACATTGTCGCCGGCGGCTAAGCGGGCGCCATGGTGCGGCCGCGCGGGCCTGCTCAGGCTGCCGCAGCCTGCGTCCGCGCAACCTCATTGACAGCACCGCGCGGTCGGCGACCTTCCAGCGCATCGGCGATATTCAGCGCTGCCTCCATCGCAATCGCCTGACGCACTTCATCCACCGCCGAACCGATGTGCGGGGTAAACAGGGTCCGCGCGCGGTCGGCGAGCAACGCGGCGTTGATCGTTCGCGGCCGCGACATCAAGGCCCAGTCTTCCATCTCGAACACATCCGCCGCATAACCCGCCAGATGGCCCGAGGCCAGGCTGTCAGCCACAGCGGCCTCATCGACCAGCGAACCGCGGCCGACATTCACCAGGTATGACCCGGGCTTCATCGACGCGAGCGCAGTGGCGCCGATCATGCGGCAAGTGTCACGGTTGAGATGGGTCAGCGGCATCAGGAAGTCGCTGCGTGCGATCACTGAAACCAGATCGGTACGCTCCGCCATGACCGTGGGCGGCAACACCGCCTCAACCGGATCGGTGTAAAGCACGCGGATGCCGAATGCGCCGGCACGCTGCGCAATCGCGCGGCCGACAGCCCCCATGCCGATGATGCCCAGCGTGCGCCCGGTCAGCCCGCAGCCATACAGTTCCGGACGCCACCCCCTGAACATCCCGCTGCGGACATGGTCGTCGCCTTCCAGCACGCGGCGCGTAATGCCGAGCAGCAGGGCGATTGCCAGTTCCGCCGTGGGCACGGTCAGCAGATCCGGCACCAGGGTGAACCACACGCCGCGCCGGGTGCAGGCTTCGATATCGAAATTGTCGGGCCCCTTCAATGCAGCCGCAACGATCTTCAGCCGCGGGCACTGTTCGAGGAAGCCCTCATCCACAGTGTCGGGCATGAACGCCATCATTGCATCGCTTTCGCGGGCTCCGGCCAACACGCGCTCACGGCTCCAGGTCACCCGCTCCGGATTGGCGATCACCTCGAAACGCTGTGCCAGAAAATCCACCACCGGCGAATGCACCCAGTGCGTCACCAGAACCCGCGGTTTGTTTTTTTGCATGTCAACGCCTTGTCACAAAGCATGGATAGAGTCGGCATTAACCCATTTACCCATGACATTTCCATGACAACCACACACCTCCGCAACAGCGTGCTGGCCCTGCAGGATGCGCGGGTCGTCTACAGCACCGGCACGATCGGCATGGAGCGCGGCAATCTGGCGCTGTCCTCCGGCGAATTCGCGGTTCTGCTCGGTCCCTCGGGCGCAGGAAAGTCGACCCTCCTTCGCGCACTCAACGGCCTGGTGCCGCTGACCTCGGGAACTCTGCACGCCGAAGGCGGGGAACCGATCGCAAGCAGCGCCGCGATGCGCGCACACCGCCGCCGCACGGCGATGGTATTCCAGCAGCATCAACTGATCGGCCGCTTGACAGCGCTCGACAATGTGCTGACCGGACGGCTCGCCCACCACAGCGGGCTGCGGACGGTGTTTCCGCTGCCGCAACGCGACCGCCTGATCGCCCTCGATGCGCTGCACCAGGTCCATCTCCTCGACCGCGCGCTGACACGAGCAGACCAGTTGTCCGGAGGCCAGCAGCAGCGCGTCGGGCTTGCCCGCGCGCTGGCGCAGGAACCGCACATCATCCTCGCAGACGAGCCCGTGGCCAGCCTCGACCCCGCCACTGCACGCCACGTGCTGACGCTGATCCATGGCGTATGCAAGGCGCGGGGCATTGCCGCGGTGGTAAGCCTGCACCAGGTAGAACTCGCCACCGAGTTCGCAGACCGCATTGTTGGCGTACGTGCCGGGCAAATCGTATTTGACGGTCCGCCGCAGGAACTGAACAGCAACACCATCGACCAGATTTACTCCGCCCCTCCCCGGTCATGGCGGGCCGGCGACCCGGGTGCTGAAGTTGCCCTTGCCGCCTGACCCGCATACAACACCACAACCCACCTGGAGAATTTCTCATGAACCGCAGGAATTTCATTGCCGCAGCACTGCTCTCCGCCGCCTCCATTACCAGCATCCACGCACAAGATCTGGATCCGAAAACCCTGCGTGTCGCGCTGCTTCCGGATGAAAACGCATCGACCATCATCCAGAATGCCCAGCCGCTGAAAGCGCATCTCGAGAAAACCCTCAATCGCCGCATTGAACTGGTTGTCACCACCGATTACTCGTCGATGATCGAGGCGATGCGTTTTGGCCGCATCGAAGTGGCGTACTTCGGCCCGCTGTCGTACGTCCTCGCCAAATCGAAATCCGACATCGAGGCCTTTGCCGTCGGGGTGTCCAAAGGAAGTCCCACCTACACCAGCGTGGTGATCACGCAGGCTGACTCGGCAATCAAGTCGCTGCGCGACCTGAAAGGCAAGATTGTCGCGTATGGCGACACGGCATCGACCTCCAGCCATCTTGTGCCGCGCGCCATGATCGAAGACGCTGGCCTGGTTGCCAATACCGACTACAAGACGGTGTATGTCGGAGCCCATGACGCCGTGGCCCGCTCCGTGGAAACCGGTAAGGCGCAGGCTGGCGCGCTGTCCCGGCCGATTTTCGACAGCCTGGTCAAATCCGGACGCATCGACGGAACGAAAGTCCGGGTGCTCGCCGAAACCAAGCCGATTCCCAACTACCCGATGGCCATGCAGTCGAAAATGGCACCTGCACTCAAGGCACAGATCCGTTCGGCTTTTGTCGACCTCAAGGATCCGGCCATCCTGAAAACCTTCCGTGCCGAAGGCTTCTCCGCCACCAGCGATAATGCCTACGACGTGCTGCGCGATACCGCCAAGGTGCTCAAGCTTGATCTTGCCAAGCTCCAATGATGAACTCCGGCGCACAGCACGCGGCATACGCCGACATCCTGGCAGCGGATCGCGCAAGACATCTCCGCCTGCTGGTGCTGTCGGCAATCGCCGGCACGATCATCGTTGCCGCGTTTTACCTCGCCGGAATGCTGGATCCGCAGCGCCTTGCCGAAGGCATCCCGGCGCTCCTCACCATCGTGGGCGAAATGCTTCCGCCGGATTTTGCACGCTGGCAGGCATGGATGCGCCCGCTCATCGATACCCTGGCCATGAGCATCGGGGGCACGGTGCTCGCCATTGCGCTGTCTTTCCCGCTCGCCTTCCTGGCCGCCGGCAACACCGCACCGCATCCCGCCGTCTACCACAGTGCGCGCATGGTCCTCAACGCGCTGCGCGCGATCCCCGAACTGATCATGGGCATCATCTTCGTTGCGGCGGTTGGCTTCGGATCGCTCCCGGGTGTCCTCGCGCTTGGCCTGCACTCGGTCGGCATGGTGGGCAAGTTTTTTGCCGAAGCGATTGAGCATGTCGATCCGAAACCGGTCGAAGCTGCGCGCGCCGCCGGCGCCTCCGAATTCCAGGTCGTGTGGCACGCAGTGCTGCCCCAGGTATTGCCGCAAATGGCCGATACCGCGATTTACCGCTGGGAATACAATTTCCGGGCCTCAACCGTGATGGGGGCCGTTGGGGCCGGCGGCATCGGCACCGAACTGATGGGCTCACTGAG
>VFQT010001827.1_pt1 | contig 23895 bp, 7 predicted proteins | sample 3512381 | NCBI WGS metagenome assembly VFQT01 (sample SAMN10412376, study PRJNA504923) | tailings metagenome | isolation source: Relicate 2 Philex TSF3 active mining site | place: Philippines: Tuba, Benguet | collected 2017-08-29
AACATGACCCCCTCCCGCGTGGTGTTGGCCCAGATGGCGCCCTTGATCAGGCCCAGCCGGGCTTCATGCACGGGACGGGTGGTTTTGGTTTCGGTGGTTTGTTTGGACATAGACGATTCTCCTTAAAAAGAGGGTTAATCGCCACCGATCCCGAGCGGTCACCAGAATGCTTCGATGGAACTGCATCGAGCGAATGTTCGGAATCGTTCAGGAATAGAAGTAGCCCAACTCCCGCAAGGAGCAGTAGTCGCGGGGACGCTCGGTGGTGCGTTGCCCGAGGATGACGTGATCCAGCACCTCGATCTTGAGCAATTGACCGGCGCGGATTAGGTCGCGGGTCACGCGGATGTCCGCCTCGCTCGGCGTCGGGTCCCCGCCCGGATGATTGTGGGCCAGGACGATAGCGGACGCCCGTTTGGCGATGGCCACGGCGAAGACCTCACGGGCATGGACTAGAACTTGGTCGAGAATGCCTTGGCCGATGTTCTCCACGGCGATCAAGCGGCGCCGGGTGTTCAGGCACAGGACCTGAAAATGTTCGACGGCATACAGGCGATTGGGTTCGCGCAGCACGTCGGCGATGCGCTCCGGGGTGTCCAGCACGGGAGATTCGCGGTGGGCCTCCTGCGTCAGCCGCTGGGCGAGCAGGAACGCGGAGCGAATCGCTGCGGCCTTGCCCTTGCCAATGCCCTTCAGTTGTTGGAGGTCATCGAGTGACGCCCGGGCCAGCGGGGCCAGACCGCCAAAACGCTCCATGAGTAACTGGGCCGGCCGGGAACCCGTAAGCGCGGACAAAAGCTCGGCGTTGGACGCCTGTTCGATGGACTGCATGGGATTACCTCCTTGGGGCACGAATCAGCTCGGCCCGTGACCCGGTTATGCGGGTATTGCCACCGGATGTGTCGCTCACCGAACCGGCATTCGGTCGGATGGCCTAGAGTGCTGGGAATAACGGCAGCTTCGTGGTCGGGACGAACTTCGGGTCGCCCACCATCACGGCGATGACTTCAAATTCGCGGCGGGCCAGGGCGCGATCCACTTCCGGCAAGGTCAGATCGCAGACCGCCGCCGCGACTTGCCGAACGGCCTCGGTGGCATCGGTCGCATCGACCGTCTGACCGATGGCAGCGCCGTCACGGACGGAGTAGAGCAAAGGGTGGAATGTGGGCATCGTATCCTCCAACGGGGCGGGTATGGTGGCGGCTTGCCACGGCTTTTCCCCGTTATGGACGGATTGACGAAAAGAGTGCGGCGAATCCTCCGCCGGGACTGTCAGCAAAAGTGTCAGCAGAAAGTTATCGAGAGGTTAAGAAATGTTGGGTGGTGGTTAAGCATGGTTTAGCTTGAAATGCCCGGAAAACCCCCTATTTTCGTTTGAAATACGGGGCGGAATCGAGCGATTCCGACCCTCGCCTCCAAAATTTTCTGCGGTTTTCCTCAGGAAATCAGCGGTTTTCAGAGCGTTGCCTGTGGCAATGCCACGGAAATTGCCACTGGAGACGATGCGGAATCACCTTCCGCCACCTTCCTTCAGTCACCAGCTACTCAGGGGTAAGGAGAGCGAGGCGGGCTACTTTAGCCTTTGGACCGACATCATGAACGTCATTCCAAACGCCTACCGCATCTACCGCCGCCAAGCCTCAGGCTACTTCTACCTTGTGGACGAAACCCAAGGAAAACCCAAGCACACCAGCCTCAAGACCAAGGACCCCCAGCAAGCCCAGCGCATTCTGGACGCTAGGCTCATGGGGCGAACCCTCCCCGCGATGGCTGCTGAGGTGGGGAGGGCCTACCTGCGTGAAGGGGATCCTGAGGCTGCCAGCCACACTTGGCGCAAGGTCATCGAGGAGTGTGTTGGATGCCAAAAGCGCAACAAGGCCACGCAGAAGCGAATCGAGAACGCCGCGAAGGACAAGGCCCTGATTCCCCTGCTGGATCGGCCCGTAGGAGAGACCAAAGCCACCGAGATCTTTGAAGCGATCCGAAACGGTGGCGTCGCCACCAACGTCTTCCTCCGTCGATTCCACAACTTCGCGCTGGAGCTGGGGTGGCTTCACAAGCCGATTCTGACGAAGTCCTACTGGCCCAAGGTCGTCTACAGTCCGAAGGTCGCCATCACCGCCGAGCAGCATCAGGCGATCATCCAGCGGGAAGCCAATCTTGAGAGGCGAGCCTACTATCAGCTCTGCTGGTTCCTTGGTGGCAGCAATTCCGACATGGCTCTCCTTAGGGCTGAAAACATTGATTGGGAGCGTCGAACCGTCACGTTCATCCGGAGGAAAACAAAGGCCGTCTGCCACCAAGCATTCGGTTCTGAGTGCGCGGAAATCTTGCGAACCCTGCCTTCAAGTGGCCCCCTGTTCCCCTACCTCGCCACCGTCCGCGAAAGCGACAGGGCGACGGAATTCAAGCAGAGGTGTGAGGGCCTTGGAATCGAAGGCGTCACCCTGCATAGCTATAGATATGCATGGGCAGAAAGGGCTGCAATCGCAGGTATGCCTGAGCGGTTCGCTCAAGCGGCTCTCGGACACGGCAGCAAGGCCGTTCACCGTGCCTACGCCAGAGGTGCGGAACTCCATGTCCCCAGCCTTGAGGAACTGACCGAAGCGCGGCGGAAAACCATTGAGCGGGCAAGAGTTGAAGCAGTGGGCCAAGAGTTCCGGTTCGCGGCCTAGTGGACTGGAGTGGTCCTTTGGCGGGCAGACTGGGCGAGCAGGAGGTGGCCGTAGATTTCGCCTCCTTCTCGCCTGGACTTCCCTGCCGGTCACGACTCGAAATTGTTTTTCCCTTTTCGGACAGGTTTCCTCTACCTCGGTCAAAAGTGCCATTTCAGGCCGTATTCAGTGGGTTTTGACCTCTACTGCTAGGATATGCTGGGACCCTAAGTGACGCGGTCTTTGGCGAGGAGTATACAAGTGGGGTATACCAGTCGCGCTTAGCAATCGGTCAAATGTCAGCATCGTTCCGAAACCTGCAGAAAGTTGCCGGACTAAAATTCACGCTTTTTCCATGTCCATGGGGACATTTTCTTCCGGAATCAGCGCCCGCGTTTCCTCATTCTTCAAACTGGGGCCAATGGCCTTCCAGGCCCGGCTGGCCTACTCAAGATTCGCTTCGACAACCAACAAGCCGATACCGGATCGATGATCCGTTGAGCTTCCGGGGAAGTTGGATTTCAAACCGGCAGGATCCATCGGTTTTCAAACCGTCGCTGACAGTCAAAGGTCAAATTGTCCACAATCGCGGGGAAACCTGGGAAACCTGCCAGTTTGAAGACCACCGACTCCAACAACTCAGCGATTCATCGATCAACCCGCTCCTTGGTTGTTTGCGTAGGTTGATCTTGAAGCGCGTCGTTGGGTGTTTGACGCACTCAGACGCCGGACGCCATTCAGAGAGGGACAAAAAGAATGCTTGTTCCAATTTGCAAAAGCGCCCAAAGAACGCAGCAGAACCGCGGTTTTCTAACCTGCAGTATGCCCTGGATTTCACAACGTTTCTGAAAGCAAAATCACTTGCCATATGGTCAATACCCCTTGCCGCCCTTGATGCGGCCGATAAGAGAGGTGCCGTGAGTTCTTTTGTTGGGACCGTTGGCCGATCTTGCAAGGTTCCTCTGCGGTCGGCTGGTTTAAATGTCTCTGGCTGTTGGAATGCTTGCCGGGTGTTACTGTTTTTCGTCTCTGCGATTGCAGCAATTCCGGTGAGGCCTGAAACCCTTTGGTGCCGCACGTTGGGGGTAGAGAACGGTTTGTCGCAGAGCTTCGTCACTGCGATGGCTCAAGATAATGATGGGTACTTGTGGTTTGGTACCGTGGGTGGATTGAGCCGCTGGGACGGGTACGAATTCGCCCGGTTCAGTCATGATATCGCCTCGGAGCATAGCCTCAGCGATTCGGTTGTCTTGGCACTCTATACGGATCGACGTGGACGAATTTGGGTCGGGACTCGAGTCGGGTTGGATGAGTTCGATCCAACGACCCAGCAGTTTATCAGACACCGAGTGACTTACGATGGTTCGGATCGCCCTCAAGGAACCCTGGTCGAGTGCATCGCATCCGACCAATCCGGGCGTATTTGGGTTGGGTCTTTGGGTTGGGGAAGTCTTTATTGCTACGATCCAAGGACCGGAAAGGGAAGGGTGCATAGGCTCCCTGACATTGCAGATCGCTGGGTGACGGCACTGCATGTGGATCGCCTTGATCGGCTCTGGATTGCCACCCAATCAGCGCTTCCCGTTGCGGTTTCGACCACGAACCGTTTCAGATTGTCGCGTCTGGACCATTGCAGCGGGGTGGGCGAGGACGCGCTACTGCCCGCCCGCGATGTTTTGGTGTTCGGGGAGCCCTCGGGCAAGATCGTGCGGTTGATGTCGGATGCGTCGGACCGCTTGTGGATAGGACGTGAAGGTGGCGGGGTGATGCGATTCGACCCTACATCGAATGATTCGCGAGAGGTGACAATAAATGCTCAGAAATCCGAAGCGCTTGCCGACGGTCGTGTAAAGAGCATGGCGCTTGGACCACAAGGCGAGGTGTGGGTGCTGACGTCCAAGCCACCGAACACCGGTTCCGAAGTTTCCGAGTTGGTCAATCGCATTGATCCTGACCAATTCACCGTCCGTCGCTTCAATATCGAGGAATCGGTGATGAAGATTTGGAATCCAGCCAGGCTCCATGGGCTCCTTGTGGATCGATCAGGAATCCTCTGGATCGGCAGCAATGGAGGCGGTGTCCATCACGTGGATGTGAGCACGGGTGGTTTCGAGGTTTTCCGAAGGCGGTCGGCCATATCAGCCGGGCTCAATAGCGCGTTTGTGAGGGCGGTCTGCGTGGATCATTCCGGGATCGTCTGGGTCGGCACGCCGGAGGGGCTCAATAGAATCGATCGATCCGGTGTCGAGGTCCGCTACACGAGCCCGCCGTTCTCTGCATGGCCTGAATTGCAAGGGATCGATGTGAAGGCCCTGCATGAAGATCACCGGCATCGGCTCTGGATCGGGACATCCCAGGGGCTTTTCGTCCATGATTCGAATACCGGCCAAATGGAGGTTCATCGCCGCAAATCTCAGGCACCATGCGCCATCACCGACGAATGGGTTCAAGTCATTCACGAAGATTCGAGTGGTCGAATCTGGTTGGGGACCATGGGGCATGGGTTGATGGAATTTGACGAAACCCAAAGGTGCTTCATCGGTCATGCCCCCGACCCCAATGATCCAACGGCGTTGCCCAACGGAACCATTCAATCTCTCTTCACTGCCGCAGATGGATCCTTGTGGGTAGGAACGGATGGAGGCTTAGTCCGGCTGGAGGTTGGTGGTGAATCCAAACGGTTCCGGCGCGTGCCTGGTTTGGCAGAAAAGTCGGTGATGACCGTTTCGCAAAGCCATCGAGTTCCAGGTGTTTTGTGGATTGGCACGCAGCAACATGGGTTGTGCCGATTGGACCTTTCCGACCAGACGTGCCGGTTTTTCACCGTCCAAAACTTGGGCCTACCCGACAACACCATTTATGGGATACTTGCGGACGGACTTGGGCAGCTGTGGTGCAGTTGTAACCAAGGGTTGTTCCGCTTCGATCCGGTCGAGGAATCCGTTCAACGCTTCGGTTCAGAGGTTAATCTCCAATCAAGCGAGTTCAACGCACTGGCCTACTGTCGATCAGCCGATGGCGAGATGTTTTTCGGGGGAGTTGGCGGACTGAATGCATTTCGCCCGGAGCGCCTGACCAGAAATCAACATCCCGCTCAGATCGTTTTGGCAGCGGTGAAGGTGACGGATCAGGTCTCCCAAAATCCGGAGGCGGCGTCTCGGCTCGTGTTCCGTCATGGACAGGCTCCGCAGAAAGAGACACTGATCCGTCACAGTCAACGTGATTTGACCTTCGAGTCGGTGGCGATCCACCACAGCGATCCCAGTCGAAACCAGTACCAGTACCGTTTGGACAACTATGATCGAGATTGGTTGCTTCCCTCATCCCAGCGCCGGATCCGCTATACCAACCTGGATCCGGGGCGCTACACATTCCGAGTGCGTGGCTTCAGCAGTCACGGTTTCGTCAGTGATCAGGAGGCCAGGTTTTCCTTCGAGGTTCTTCCTCCATTCTATGGGACTTGGTGGTTTCGGTCGATGGTCGGGGCTTTGTTCCTTGCTTCAGTGCTTGGAGGGCATCTGTGGAGAGTTCGCAACTTGCGGTATCAGCAAGAGCTTCTCGAGAGCCAAGTTTCATCGCGCACCGAAGACCTTAAGCGAGCGTTGGTGACGCTAGAGGGGCAGGCGCGGGACCTCGCAGCGCTCGACTCTGCAAAATCCAAGTTTTTCGCCAACTTGTCCCATGAGTTCCGCACTCCGATCATGTTGACTGTGGGTCCACTTCGCGACATACAGGCTGGAATGCACGGCTCGGTCACGGAGGAGGCCCGCAAGGAGATCGAGTTGTCGCTCCGTAATGCCAATCGCTTGCTCGAGTTGGTGGATCAGTTGCTGATGCTGGCCCGGTTCGACGCCGGGCAGTGGGAATTCCGGCCCCAAAGGCGGGATCTGAAGGCCTATTTAAAAGACCGCGTGGTCGCCTACAGACCTCTTGCCAAACAGCAATCGCTTAGATTCTTGGTGGAATTGCCCGACTGTGAAGTATCAGGGGATTATGATGAGACGAAATTGGACCAGATCTTTGGCAACCTTCTCGGCAATGCTTTCAAGTTCACACCCGCTGGCGGGACAGTGATCCTCCGGTTGGCGCAACCTTCGGACGAGGGTTGGGTGACTGTCGAAGTCGAGGATGACGGTTCGGGAATACCAGAAACGGATATCCCCCGGATCTTCGACCGCTTCTATCGAGGTGAGCAGCAAAACCGGGCGGTGTCCGGGGCAGGTCTCGGACTGGCCCTTGCCAAGGAGTGTGTGGAACTTCACGGCGGGGAGATTACCGCGGAGAACTGCCTTCAAGGAGGGGCCCGATTCACGGTGAAGCTCCGGGGAATCCGGAGGTCCCTCGCGGCTCGAACTTTCGAGGAAAACGGAAAGGCAAAATGAACCTCCAACCTCTTGAGCAAGGAGACACGGACTCGCGCCTGACCTCCATCGGCGACGAGCATTCGCGCGCAATGCCGGTCGTTTTGTTGATCGAAGACAACTCCGACATGCGTGGTTATCTCAGAAAGCATCTGGCTCGCCATTACCAGGTGCAGGAGTCCACAAGGGGGGATGAAGGACTTGCACTCGCCCGTTCCAACCTGCCAGACATCGTCGTCTCCGATATCATGATGCCCGGGCTCGATGGCCACGCCTTGTGTCGGTGCCTGAAGGCTGACCCTGAGACTGATTTCATTCCGGTGGTCTTGCTCACGGCCCGAACGGACCAAGCCAGTCGCCTTGAGGGTCTCGACGGTGGGGCAGACGATTATCTGACCAAGCCCTTCGAGCCTGATGAGCTTCTCCTCCGTCTGAGGAACTTGCTCAGGGTCCGACAACGGTTGGCGGCGAGATTTGGAGGACTTCCACAGCCCCTGCCCCCCCCTGCGGCAGTCCCTACTTGCCCGACGGATGCCGGATTCATGGCGCGGTTGAACACCGTACTGAGGGCCGAAGCCGGTGATCCCGATTTTGATATCCTCAGGTTGGCCTCGTTGATGTCCATGAGTCGCGCGGGATTCAACCGGCAATGTGTCAAGGTTCTGGGTATGCCCCCGGCCGAGGCCCTCGTGCGATTTCGGTTGGACCGCGCGGCTCAGTTGCTTTCGTCAGGCGTGGGTTCCGTTGGAGAGGTGTCGGATGCCGTCGGGTTCCGGAATGTCTCCCACTTTGTCCGCCGATTCCGTGAACACTTTGGTCAGACTCCCGCACGCTTCCGGGCGAACTCCGACTTGAACACCGGCAATGCTGCGGTCTTTGGCCAGCGACCATCATCGCAGCCTCTTTAGGTCTAAAAATAAAACTTTTTCACAACGTTAAAAAAGTTAACCAAATGAGTAATTAAATAAAATTTACTCTTAGTTTTAAGCTTTGGATACACCCCGCAAAAACGAATGGCAGAGAGCAAAAAATGAGCGGTAAAGAGTAAAGGACGATGTAGGCTCTAGTAGGATTGCCGCTCATTCATGCAGCGAACCGTCCTACATCCGTTGGTCGCCGATAGCTTGATGGCCTCAATCGAGGCCGGAACCGCATCGGCTCCATTCACCCTCGGAGGTATTGCCTTGGCCGTTGAATTTCGGTTAGGCGCGCTTGGTTTCCTCGCCAGAGCCGCGGCTGCTCCAATTTGCAGATTCGCCCCAGAAATCGGCCCGGGTCGCCTTCTCAGGAGAGTGGCGACTCTCGCCGGAATCCACGGCCTGCGGGGGACGCGCGGGATCAGGTCGTTTTTGGTAATGGCATTGGTCCTCAGCGGGAGTCTTGTGGCGTGGGCGGAAGAAGGGGGGCCTCTCTCCGAATCGGGATCCAAACGTGGAGCTTCCCCAACCTTGCGCAGTCCAACCGCTTCCGAGGGACAGATCACACCCTCGGGCAAGTTTGTGCCGTCGACACCGGCGTTCGTCGAAAAGCGCGCCTTCGCCTCCAAGGTGCCGTTGACCAACCTGATGGGGCTCATTCCGGACCTGCTGAAGGTGGAGGGCAAGGGGAAGTACCGGCTGGGGTTGGTGAGCCTCGACAGCAAATCCCGGAGTCTGAGTTTCCCTGCCAAGCTCAACATGGAGTCGGGCCTGTTGGAGTACGGCATCGTTTCTAGCGGTGGCAAAGTTCACGAGTCGTTGCTCGTCAGCGCTGTCCAACCGTTGCATGTCCATTTGGGGGCACTTCTCTTGGGGTTGGCCTCGACGAACTCAGGTGCTGTCGTCCCTGTCCGTGTCGCGGTGGAATGGCGAGGCAATGGCCCGACTAAGACGGTGGCTCTCGAGGAAATGATCGCGCTTCGGGAAGGTTCCCCACAGGGACCCCAACTTGGGGTGATGCCCAAGTCCTTGTGGAATTACACCGGGTCCATGGTGATCCAAGGGCGATTCGAGGCAGATGCAGAGGGGTCGATCATAAGCCTGATCGGAGATCCGGTGGCGTTGGCCAGTTGCCCTTACGAGGCCGATACGAAAGGGGGTAAGGGTGCTCAAGTTTTCGTCCCGAATACGTTCCAACTACCTCCCGCTGGTTTGCCGTTGACCGTCAAGATCTCTCCCGCAGAGGTCGACTAATCTCGGTGAGTTTCCTCCGTTTTTTTCTTTCTCCTTCTGCCATGAAGTCTCGCCTAAACTGTTTTTTAAACTGGGTCGCTTTCACCACTGCACTTTTCGCGGCCAGCGACGCCTTCGCTCAGGGTCAGTCTTACACGATTCTGACCAATGCGCCCAATACCGAAGAGACCCGGAATTATCCCTTGGGCCCCATCGGGGGCCAGTACCGGATCACCGACAAGGCGTCCTACGCTCGGGTGATCTCCGTCAACGCCGGTGGTCCAGGAGCCTCTGCGGGTTTGAAGGTGGGAGACCTCATTTATGCTGCCTTCGGGAGAAACTTGCCTTTGGCGGGCGAGGCGCCCAACGGGCAACAACTTGGTGGTCATCACGGCGTTACCGCGGAATTGGGCTTTGCCATCGATCGGGCTGAGGGTGGGGATGGTAAGCTACCCTTGAAGGTCATGCGTCCTGGCGTCGGGGCGCTCGACTTGACTGTTCAATTGTCTCCGGTCGGGGCGTTTGGAGCCACCTTCCCGGTGGCCAGCCCGAAATACGACGAGACTTATGAGGCGGCCATCCGGTTCATCCATGACGATATCACAAAAAATGGTGTCGATTGGTATTTTGCGGGCTGGAATGGGTTGGCCTTGTTAGGGCATCCCGACTGGGACAAGACCACTGGCCCGAATCCCTACCGGATTTCTGTCGACATGATCCGGGATTGGTCGATCGATTCTATTAATGGGGAGCCTTATGCTCCCACTGAGACGATCCTTTATGACGGATCAAGCAATCCGAAAGCGAAATCAGGAGCCAGCAATTGGGGAACCGGAGCACGCCTCATGTTCCTCGCTCAATACTATGAGCGCACCAAATTGACGGATCCTTCTGCGACTCGGCAAAGGGTCCTTAACGCATTGCAACGCGGTACTGAGATGGTGGCCAATTCTATTCAGTGGTGGAAACAACCCAATTCGAAAGGGCTATCTGGATATTCACCATCCGGTAAAGACACCGAGGGCATGATGGGGCATGGCGGGGTGGAAGGAGATTACATTCATTTGGGTTGGGGTGGAGGCATCAACGAACCCGGTGGACCGATTTTCATGGGAATGTCTTTCGCTCGACGGGTTGGCGTAAACATGACCGTGCGTCCGGCCGACGGTCACTACTTTGGGTACACCAAGACCGAGTTTCAAACCATGCTTACCACTCCGGGGAGTCCATTTTATGGCATCGAGGTGGTAGAAAAAGGTAAGGAAATGTATGACCACACCCTAGACGAGAAATTTCTCATGTACTGGCGTACCCGTGCATACCGGAATGCCGGATTCAGCAGCCCCGGGGACCTACACGACGGGCATACCACCTACCAGTACGAGATGTGGAATCCAGGTGAGGCAGTGGGCAAAACCTCCGGTACGGTTCTGGGTATGTCGATGTATGCCGCGGACGGAGGGGTGATGACTGCCGAAGACTCCGATCGTATCAACCGCATGAAGTTGTTTATCACTCGCAACTACATGAACGTACAGAATTCCCACGCCTACTGCTTTGGAGCCCAGGCCCAGCATGCCTTTGCGTTCCCTCTGCTCTCCGGGCGGCAACAGCGTTACATTTTGGACAATTGGCGCTTCTTCTTCGCCTTGGGGCGGGACGAAAACCGAAAGCCGAGTTATTTCCGCTCGCGGTACGTCAATGACAATTACTTGTCAGAGGAACGGTGCATGGCGCTGAACTACGCATTGCCTTGGACCGTGATGAACAATCGCCTCAGCCTGCTTCCCCCGGCCAACCGAGAGAACCTCTTCGTTCGTTTCGATAATCCCGACATGCGATGGCCGGACTACTACTCCCGGTACATCAAATCCACCAGTAGAACGGTGCCCATGCCCATGGCACTGTTGAAGTCCTCGGGCGCCGTGCAGACCGTGTCTTCGTACACCAAGACCTGGAGCAAGATTTCTGGACCTGCGGATGTTGTCTTCGGTGACAACGACATCCAATTCGGTTCCGATGGTGCCTACAAGATCAAGCTGACGGTCACCCAGGGCAGCGCCACGGTCGAGGAACCGATCGATGTGGTGATCCAGACGCGAACTCCGCCGGAGGGATACTTGGCCGGTTCGGCCAACTACTCGGTCTGGAGGAACATGGATGGATCGTCTGTCGCGTCGCTCACCAACGACTGGCGATTCCCGGATTTCCCCGACGAGGTTCAGCAGGTCAGCACGGCCCGGGGCACGGTCGGCGGAGATTCCATGGGTAGTCGACTGAGCGGCATCATCATGGTTCCGCTCACGGGCACTTATCGCTTCTATATCGCTTCGGACGACTCGTCCGAGCTTCGAATCAACACCGCAGGATTGGATGGAAGTTCCGGTGCCTTGGTGGCTTCCGTCTCAATGCCCGGAGGGTATTGGGCTCAACCCCCTGCTGAGAACTACTCCGATTCGGCCTACCAGCGTTCAGTGGAGTTCCAATTGACCGAAGGACAAATGATCGGCTTCGAGGCCCGTCACAAGAATCAGGATTACGGAAACCACCTATCGGTAGCTTGGTCGATCAATGGATCCAGCCCGTCGGTGATTCCTGGGGCGTGCTTGGCGAGGCCGGTTCCTCCTCAAACCTCGATGGCATTTCTGGTTCAACCGGTATCGGTGCGTGCCAAGTTGGGCGAGTCAATTTCGCTTTCCGTGCTTGCCGTGGGCCCAACGCCTGCCGCGTTTCAATGGCGCCGCAATGGAGTGGTGATCGATGGAGCAACTCAGCCAGTGCTTGAGTTGAAAAATTTATCGGCGGGTGTGGCCGGGGAATACGACTGCGCCTATACAACGGTATCGGGAACACTCACCAGCGAAAAAGCCTTGGTGGTCATCACCGATGTGGGCGAGATCGTGAAGGGAGGCCTGTGGCGTGAGGTTTACACCGGGGTTGATGGTGGGACGGTTGCCAGTCTCGTAAGCCATCCCAAATTCCCTTTCCAAGCGGATTTCAGCGAGGCTCTTACCTCTTTGTACACACCCAGTTATGGCGACAACTATGGACAGCGGTGGAGCGGGTGGCTGACTCCAAAAGTCACCGGAAACTACCAGTTTTACATCGCGTCGGATGATCAGGCCGAGCTCTGGCTGGGAACCGATGATCGCCTGCAGTCAGCCGTTAAAATCCACGAGAACACCAGTTGGTGCTCGGAGAAGCAATGGTCTGCGAAAGGACCCAGTGCGAATGTTTCGTTGGTTGCTGGGAAATCCTATTACATCGAGGTGCGGCACAAAGAAGGCGGCGGTGGCGACCACTGCGGTGTTGCCTGGAAAGTTCCCGGAGGTTCCACGCCGGCCGACGGCTCCAGCCCGATCGCTGCCGAGTTCTTGTCCTACCGAAAAGGTGGATTGTTTGCGGAAACCTTGTTGGCGAACGTAGCACCCACCTTCCTTCAGTCGCCAGTGGTTCGTAAAATAGCCTATGTCGGGGCTTCCTATGCCGGTCAAAGTTTGGACTGGAGTGCGGTCGACCAGAATCCTACCGATATCCCCACGCTGTCCTATAGCAAGGTCTCTGGTCCCAATTGGCTCACGGTCGCCTCGAACGGATCCTTGTCAGGCACCCCGGGGACCGCAGACGTCGGCAACAATGCATTCACGATTCGGGTGACAGATACGGGTGGATTGTTCTCCGACGGATCGCTGAACATCGCTGTGCAGCCTGCCAACCGCCCTCCTGCCTTTGTCAACCCCTTGGTCCGCCCCGACGCGGTCGCCAACGGCTACTACGTCCAAAGTCTCGCGGGTCAAGCATCGGACCCGGACGCATGGGCGACGTTGAGCTTTTCCAAGATATCGGGTCCGGATTGGTTGAATGTTTCGTCGGACGGCAAACTCACCGGAGTGCCCAAACTCACCAATCTCGGGAACAATACCTTCCGGTTGCGGGTGACGGATGAAGGAGGGTTGTGGTCGGAGGCGGACCTCAGGATCGTCGTGCAACCAGCCTCCGCCTATCTCCTGGTGAATGGTCGCTCGGGCACCGGCACGGTGATGAGCGGATTCAACCGCACCGAATCATTGCCGCTTTCCGTGGCCATTCTTCGGGGTTCAGGCCTGATCACCAAAGTTACCTATCGGACTGCTGACGGCACTGTCATCGGATCTTCCACAGCTGCTCCGTTCGACATTGTTTGGAACAACATCCCCTCTGGCACCTATACGGTGTCGGCACTTTTGGAAACCACCTCCTACGGCAGCATCACCACGGCACCGATCACGGTTGAGATCGAGTATCCGCCGTTGGTTGCTGCCCGGACGTTAGTCGCCACCCGCCGGATGGCCAGTTTGACTCTGATCGGTGCCATGGAGGTCTCAGTGGCACTCGGCCGGACGATCGCCCATTGGTCGATCGTCTCTGGGGACCCCGACAATGTTTTCGAGGTAAACTCGTCGGGTGAAATTCGAGTGGCCAAGCCTGACCTGCTTCCATCTTTCGGCATGGCTGCGTTGCGGATTCGCGCTGTGGATAGCATTGGGAAGTCCAGTGTGGTCTATGGAGATGGATTGCTGACGGTGATTTGCAATCCGCCGCCGTCATCCGCTGTCGGCGTCAATGAACAGCGATGGGCGGGGGCGAACCCGTACACTAAGACCGACTGGGTTTCTGCTAGCCCCAATTACACCGGCGTCTTGCCGACCTTCACGACTCCGCAAGGTGTGGGTAACGACTATTCCCGTCGATTGACGGGCTACATTGTGGCTCCGGCTACTGGCGACTACACTTTCTGGATCGCCTCAGATGACGGAAGCCGCCTGTATCTGAGTGCCGATGATCACGAGAACAACAAAAACCAGATCATCAGTTTCGAAAGTTGGGCTCCGTTCCAAACTTGGGACCGAGGCGCAAAATCAAGCCCCATTCGGTTGGAGGCCGGTACTGTCCATTATTTGGAGGTCCAACATCTTCAAGGTTCAGGCGGGGATCATGTCTCTGTTGCCTGGGACGGTCCTGGAATCAGTCGGCAGCCGATCCCGGAGTCGGCCATTTTCCCTCCGCGGGTCTCCGGTCTGGCTTGGGTTGAACTGACGTCTCCTTCAAGTACCGATGAGTTGGATATATACCATCCGGTGACCATGGATGCGAATATCCTGAAAGGATCATCGACCGTCACCAGCGTTGGATTTTATTCCGATGGTAACTTGCTTGGCACCGTATCCACACCTCCCTATCGGTTCGTTTGGAAGACGCCTACCGCAGGTAGTCATTTGCTTTCTGCGCGTGTGGTCACTGCCGGGGGCACCGTCAGTTCTCAAGATGTGCCGATCAGAGTTGAAACGCCTCCCAAGGTCGAATGGTTGAGCGTTGTTGCCACGTCGACCATGGCGGTTGGCGAAGTGATTGGGAAAGCGGTTGCGTCAACGGCCACAGGTCGGTCTTTGGTCCGATGGGTCCCGTCCAATCAATTGGCTAGTGGGCGTTTTGCCTTGGATGCCAATGGAAATCTCCAAGTAATCCAACCGACCCAGTTGCCTGCGATGGGTGTCTATGAATTCACCATTCAGGCGGTCGACAACACGGGTTCCGTCGGGTCTGGAATCGTACGGGTTCTTTGCAATCCAGATCCCAACCGTGTCGCGGGTGCGGTCGAGCAGCGTTGGGCTGGTTCGTCGGCGTTCACAACCAAAGTATGGCCGGATGCTGCAGTTTACACCGGGGTTTTGGATACCCTGACAACGGCGGTGAACGTGGGCGACAATTATTCCAGAAAGGTCACTGGGTATCTTCGGGCTCCAGTTACGGGTGATTACATTTTTGCACTCCTTTCCGACGATGACAGTCGCTTGTACCTCAGTTCGGATGAGAATCCGGGCAATTTATCCCAAGTTGCTCAGTTGAGTGGCTCCCGTTCTGCTGGGGATTGGAACAACAGCGTCAAATCCGCTGCGATTTCTTTGGAGGCTGGACGTTTCTATTATGTCGAATTGCATCACCTTGAAGGGGGCGGCGGTGATCACGCATCGGTCGGTTGGCAGGTGCCTGGAAAATCGGTGGAACCCATTCCAAGTTCGGCGATGACCAGCGTTCTTCCGGTCAGCGGGTTGGCTTGGGTTGGCTTGAACACGCCATCTCCGGTCGGTGCTTACAAAGCGGGTGTCCCCATCACATTCAGTTCGACCGTGGTCAAAGGGAGCTCGGCCTTGAGCGTGGTTGAATACTACGAGGGCACGCGGTTGCTTGGAAGCAGTGCTCAAGCTCCATATTCCTTCATCTGGAACACTCCGACTCCGGGTTCGCACGTAATCATGGCTCGAGCGGTAACCGCTGCCGGGTCGGTCGATTCGGCTCCGCTGCGCCTGTCGGTTGAAAACAACACGGATCCGAATGTCGATGCCGATGGTGATGGGTTTGTGACGGCCGTGGAATTGCTCCGGGGATTCGATCCTTTCGACAGTGCCTCCCATCCGTCCTCTATCTACTCCGGGATGATTGCTTGGTGGCGTTTTGAGGAACCGTCCGGCCAGTCGATTGGCGACTCGAGCGGAAACGCAAGGAACGGGACCGCGGTCAATACCTCCCGACGTCTGGGAATCCTGGGCACCGCGCTATCGCTGGCGGGCAGCGATGCCGCGTCTTTCGGAACCGCACCCTCGGTTTCCGGTACCGCTGATTTCTCCGTTGCAGCTTGGGTGAAGGTGTCTCCTGGTTCGCCAGACGGTGTGATTTTGCAGCAGCGAGAAAAAGACGGTTCAGCCTCCGGTTGGCAGGGCGTTTACGCGTTGACCGTCCAATCCAGCGGGTTGGTGAATTATTACGTCTATGGCGATAATGCTCATCAATTCAACCTGACTACCACCAAGAAGGTGAATGATGGGTTGTGGCATCATGTCGTGGCTCAGAGGCAGGGGACCAAAGGGCAGATTTTCATCGACGGGGTGGAGGATGCGCTAGGTACGGGAGTTTTGCAGTCGTTGAAACCTCATGTCGTGTATCTCGGATACAATGGCAGGGATGACAATGCTTACTTTCGTGGCCTGATCGACGACGTACGCATTTATTCACGGGCACTCAGTTCTGACGAGGCTCAAGGACTGTTCTCGGAAACGTTCTCAGTGGCGGCGACGCCGTCGTTTGGTCCTGGAACCCTGGTCAAGACCCCTGCGGTCTTGGACAAGTACTATTCAGGCAGCCTCGCCACTGATGCCTGGGATCCGAACACCACTACCGGGGATGTCCTAACCTTCTCGAAGGTCACGGGCCCCGCCTGGTTGAGCGTGGCTTCCAATGGTGCGCTGTCCGGTACTCCTCGGACTGCGGACCTCGGGTCCAATTCATTCACCGTTCGGGTGACCGACGCCTCCGGGCTCTCCTCGGATGCAACGATGACCGTCGTCGTTCAACCGCCGAACCATTGGCTGACCCAAGGGGGAGGAAGTTGGACTGTGGGCGCGAACTGGAAGCTCGGAGCAGCACCTTCAGGAGCCGATCAGATCGCCGATTTCACCGGACTGGATTTGAATTCTGACGCCAATATGACCCTGGATGGGGCTCGCACGTTGGGCGGCATGGCGTTCCTAGATGCCACTCCAAGCCACAAGTGGATCTTGGCCCCGGGATCGGGAGGCACACTGACGCTGGCGAGGTCCTCTGCATCCGAAAGTCCTTCAATTAGTGTCGGCAATCCTTTGGCGGCCATTTCCGTCGGGTTGGTGGGTAATCAAGGCCTTGTCAAAACTGGAGCGGGGACGCTGGTCCTCAGTGGAAACAACACATATACCGGCGACACTCTGGTGGAAGAGGGGACCTTGGCCTTGGTTGAACAGTTCGGAGGCTTCAACTCCTCCGCGGTCCACGGATCGATCACCGTCAAATCAGGGGCCACTTTGGCGTTGACCAACAGTCCGTTCGGCTGGGGTGGTGGTCTGACGACGGTGAACTTGCTCGGTGGACGCCTCGTGGCGCAGACCGGGTTGGGTGCATTCGGTGTGGTGTACAGCCTGGTTGGCGGTGAAATCAGTGGCGCTGACACATTGACTCTCGGCTCGTACAACTCCGTGAACGGTGCCGTGAAATCCTTGGCCAGCCCGACGACTTCAGTCCTGACCAACGCCGGGGGCATCACCTTCCGGAAGGATTCTGGACAGGCTAACTACACTTTCAATACCGAGGCAGGAACCACCGCCAGTGGCATCGACCTGCTGGTGACGGGCAAGATTGTCGAGGCCAATGGTGCTTGCAGCCTGGTTAAAGAAGGGGCGGGAACTTTGGCACTCAACGGCACAGCTAGCTACACCGGTCCGACTTTGGTCAACTCAGGGACTTTGTTGGTCAATGGCAGCCTGGGTTCCGGCAGTGCCGTCACGGTCGACCTCAATGGAACCTTGGGTGGCACGGGTACGGTCAACGGGGCTGCCACGATCAACGGTACATTGTCACCAGGTGGTGCCGCCATCGGCAAGCTCACGGTCCAGAACACCCTGAAACTAACGGGTAAAGCAGTATTCGGGATCACCAAGAGCGGGAAAGTCGTCAGCAATGACCAGATTGCCGGTGCCACTTCCGTCACTGCTGGTGGTGAACTGACTATCGCATCCGCAGGCGATCCGCTTGTCGAGGGTGATTCGGTGACGCTTTTCAATGTGGCTCCCACCGGCACGTTCTCCAAGGTGACCTTGCCGACTTTGCCAGCTTATCTTAAGTGGCAGACCACCGACAATTATAAGACTTTGAGTGTGGTTTCGGTGGGCACGCGTCTAGCGAACACCATTGCCGCGTTCGCCGCAATTGGCGACCAGTTCTACACTCCGGGAACGACCGTCACGGTGGTTCCGCCGACTGCCAGCTCAGGGCTTGCCGTGTCGTTGAGCATCAAGTCGGGCCCTGCCACCATATCTGGAAATGTGGTGACTTTGACCGGAGGAGGTACCGTAGTCGTTGCTGCCAATCAGTACGGCAATTCCTCCTACAATGCCGCCGTCGAGGTGACCACCAGTTTCTTGGTTGTCGATGGCAACCCTGCTCCAGGCATTGCAGGTGCTTTGTGGCGGGAGCTCTACAGCAATGTCAGTGGACAAGCAGTCTCTGATCTGACGGCCAGTTCCAAGTACCCTGCTTCACCCGATTCGGCTGGACCGATCACAAGCGCTGCAACGGGCTCCTCTGGGGATAGTTATGGACAACGGTGGACCGGCTTGATTACCCCCCCGGTGACCGGCAAGTACCGTTTTTATGTGGCGGGAGATGATGCCGTTCAAGTCTACCTCAGCACCGACAGCAGTTCTGCCAACAAGGTCAAAATCGTCGAGAGCACCGACTGGACCAATGAGAAAGAATGGTCCAAACGCTCTCCGAGTGCCTATCTCTCGCTGGAGGGTGGAGTCTCGTACTACATCGAGGTGCTCCACAAGGAAGGGGGCGGCGGTGATTCTTGCGCCGTCGCTTGGCAACGCGAGGGCGAATCGGCTCCAAGCAACGGTTCCGGTGAGATTCCAGGAAGCGTGTTGTCGTATCGCCAGAACGGCATCTACAATGCGGTGCCACAGCGGCAGGCCAATACCATCGCAGCCTTTGCGACAGTGCCTGCGCAAACCTTCTCCGTCGGTGCCAAAGTTTCGATCACCGCGCCGACTGCCAGTTCTGGTCTTGCGGTCGTGCTGAGCGTTAAAACGGGGCCCGCGACAATCGCCGGGAACACCGTGACTTTGACTGGAGCAGGGACGGTGGTTCTGGCTGCAAATCAGCCTGGCAGCTTGACATATGCCGCGGCAACCGAAGTGACCACCAGCTTCCAGGTGGCTCAGGGTTCTCAGTCGATCACTTTCCCGGTGATATCCAATGCGGGAGTCTCATCTGAACCGGTGGCGTTGAATGCGACATCGAGCAGTGGTCTTCCGGTATCATACGAGGTGGTGAGTGGTTCCGCCACAGTAAGTGGAGCTCAAGTCGTCATTTCGGGAACGGGAACCGTCCAATTGCGCGCCACTCAGGCGGGTGATGCCAATTGGTTGGCTGCAACGCCGGTGTCGCAAAGTTTCACTGTTTCGAAGGGTGCAAACGTAATCGCCCCGTTTGCAACGATCGCCACCCAAGCTTATGTGGCGGGCAAGGCACTGACCTTCACGACACCGACAGCTTCTTCTTACTTGCCTGTGGTAGTTACGGTGAAGTCGGGTCCCGCAACCCTATCCGGCAACACGCTCACATTGACTGGGCCTGGTACCGTGGTATTGGCCGCAAATCAGCTCGGTAGCGCGAATTTTGTGCCTGCCGCCGAGGTGACGACCAGCTTCAACGTTTCAAAGTTGGCCAATACGATTGGTGCCTTCACCTCGATTCCTGCGCAGACGTATTCGGCCGGGAAAACCGTGGCGATCACCGCTCCTAGCGCATCGTCTGGACTTGCGGTGACTGTCACCGTCAAATCTGGTCCCGCTACCATTTCCGGCAACACGGTGTCTCTGACGGGGGCGGGCACTGTGGTCTTGGCAGCCAACCAAGCAGGCAACGAGGTTTACCTGCCTGCCGCTGAGGTGACGACCAGCTTCAGTATCCAAGGTCCGTCATCGCCTTCCTTGGTTTCCAGATCCCCAGCGCAGGGGACCCCTGCTGTTTCTGTCGCGAGTGATGTCATCCTTGAGTTCGACCAAGAAGTCGTCCGAGGAGCGGGTTCTATCACTCTCAACGGCGGGACTGGGGATGTTCGGAAGTTCAGTGTTTCCGACGTGGCGCAGGTTTGGTTCCGCGGCAAGACCGTCCGACTCAATCCGGCGGCAGACCTTCAGCCAGGCAAGTCGTACTCCGTGCAGGTGGAGTCCGGTGCCGTGGTCAATTCGACAGGTTCTGCTTACGTCGGCATCACCGATCTCACGGCCTTCACGTTCCAAACCGGTGATATCATTTATACCAAACCCACAGCAGCGAACGGCAATACGGGTGGCAGCGGTACCTCGTCGTCGCCCTACGCATCGATTGGATACGCCACGACCAAAGCGACGCCCGGAAGCACGATCTATGTGCAAGATCCGGGATCTACTGTAAGTCGGTCCTATACGCTCTTGGCGGTGGGTTCGGCTGCGGCTCCCGTTGTCATGAAGCCTGCCCCGGGTGCGCGTTGGTCCTACAAGTTCAGTGGACTCAACAACTTCATCATTGACGGGGCCTCGAACTTCACGCTCGAGGGCTTCCGCATCGAAGGTGGTTCCGATTCCGTGGGTGAGTACGACATCGCATCCGACACCACGAGTGGTTTCTGGGCACAGCAAACCATCGCAACCATGGGTGGCATCGCGGTGAACGTGAAGAACGGTGTCAACATCGTAGTTCGCGACAACGTGTTCCAGCACCTGCAACAGAAGGCCATCAACATTGAGAATGGGCGATATGTGGAGGTCACTGGTAACGTGATTCGAAACGTGGCCACCAAATCTCTGAGTGGTGGCCATGGAATCATGCGGCAGCAGGGGAGCGGTTCCTTCGGCACGGCCGATACGGTTGGAAAGCTTCGGTGGAACATCAGCGGCAATCTAATCTTCAACGTTTCCCAACGAATCTATTCATGGGTGCCAGCCAAGGGTTATCTCAACATGACCTTGGATGAGGGTAAACCCATCAACATCGACGAGACCACCGACACTGCGATGGCCGCTCGCATCGGTGACAACGTCATCGCTTACGCTGCGATCGATTCCATCCGGCTAAAACCCACACCCAACCTGACGGTCGAGAGGAACTCTATTTTTTCTTACGGCCTGCATGCCGACGGTATTACCGATGCCAATACACTCAGCGGCAACAATCCATTCCCTGGCATGGCGTTGTTGAACAACCTCATCATGACGGCTTCGGGAACCTACGGTCTCGAAGTGAACGATGGGTTTCCGACCGCCTCCGCAACGGATCGGGTTTCGGGAAACATCGTGGCAGGTGGTGGCGTGAATCCGAGCGGCTTGCCTGGAGTCGAGTTGGTCTCTGGCAGGAGCCTGTTCGTCGATCCTCTGGCAGGTGATTTCTCGGCCGCTTCCGGCGTTCCTGCCGGTATCGGTGCCGATCCAGCGGTAGTGGCTGACTTGAAGCGGAAAGCTCAGGCTGAGGGCATCGTCGTTGCGACCGACGCCTGGGAGACCGATCATCTCAAGCTGACTCAGACATTGCTCGACGCCATCCCTGGTTTTGAAGATGGCGTGTCTGGAAACGAGACCGTGTTCAAGGAACCAGCCACCTATGGCGCCTCGGTCAAAGAAAGCGGAAGGAAGTCCATGTTCTTCAGCGTCGACAGTGCCTGGCAGACGGCCAAAGGAGTCGCTGCAGGCGTGTTGAGCAACGGTCGTTATGAGGTCATCACTCCTTCTGAGTACTCTGCCTGGAGAGATGCTCTTCAGACGGCCTATCCGACCTACGGAGCCGTCCGATGGGGTGATTCGGTCTTGGGGCAGAACAAGGTGTTCGCCGCAGATTCGCTGTTTGTTGCCACCATTCGTGGCTCGCAGTCCTACACGAAGACTCTAGCCCCGGGTAAAACCGTCACCGTGGCTGGAGATCTCCTCGTGGACTTCGACGGCTACGCCCCGAAGGTTGGCGATGCGTTCGACCTCATTCAGGCGGCCGAAATCGTGACCGGTGGTGGCGCAGGTTTTGGCAAGGTCATCTTCGCCGATGGTGTGTCGTCGGCCTGGACTCATTCGGTGGCGGTGGTTGCCACCTCTTCAGGCAAGGCGCTTCGGCTGACGATCAATTCTGGCGGCACCTCGACCCAGCAATCGCAATCCATTGGAGCCTTTGCGGGTGTTGGATCGCAGGTTTATGGCGTGGGCAAGACTGTCACGATCACTCCGCCGAGCGCTTCATCGGGTCTGCCGGTGGTGGTGACGGTGAAGTCTGGCCCTGCGACGATCGCTGGCAACGTGGTGTCGCTGACTGGAGCGGGCGCTGTGGTGTTGGCCGCCAATCAGGGTGGCAATTCGGCGTACCAGGCGGCTGCCGAGGTCACGACCAGTTTCACTGTGTCGGCCGGTACCCAGTCCATCACGTTCCCTGATTTGACCGCCAAGACGGTTGGAGATGCGGCCTTCCCGGTGGGAGCCACGGCCAGCTCTGGTCTTACGGTTGCTTATGCGGTGGATCCGAGCGGCGTGGTCACGGTCAACAACGGACTCGCGACCATTGTGGCCGCCGGAACGGTGACCATCACCACCACCCAAGCCGGCAATGCAGACTGGGCGGCAGCCAGTCCGGTCAGCAGGACCTTGGTGGTCAATCCGGCGACGCCGACCTCGCGGCGTGTCGCCGGACAAATTCAGTATTACAACAGCATCGCTGGAGTTGTGCGTGGTGTGACGCTTACCATTACAGAGGGAGGAAACGGCAGTGTAATAAGTCGTACTGATGGATTTTATGAGATTGAGGGTCCTGCCGATTCGGTAGTTACTGTTACTCCAAGCTATGAGACGGATGTGCCGATCGCTAACGGTGTGACCACAACTGACCTCACTGCGATACGGAAACATATATTGGGCGTCGCACATCTAGATTCTCCTTACAAGCGACTGGCGGCAGATGTGAACGGTTCGTCTTCAATAACGACCACTGATCTAACTTTGGTCAGAAAGTTGATCTTAGGAACGATTAAATCCTTCAGCACTGGCTTATGGCGCTTCGTTCCCTCCGATGAAGTGATCGGAAATCCTACGGCTCCATGGTCAGCGACAAGGATGAGACGTTACGCATCCATAGCGGCGGGAGGATTGGTGGGACAGGACTTCAAGGCAATTAAACTTGGTGACGTTAATGGATCGTGGAGGCCATCCGCCATAACGACAGGTTCGGAGGCAAAGGTTAGGTCCAAGGGCCGGCTAACATTTGGTAAATCAAGTATTACAGATGGGCACACAATAGAAGTGCCATTAAACCTCTCCGGAGTTGAGATGCTAAGCTCAATTCAGTTCACACTTGCGTGGGATCCTTCTCGGGTCACTTTTGATGGTATCGATAGTAATGTTCTTAGTGATTTGACTTCAGGTAATCTTGGACTCAGCCAAGTCAGTGATGGATTCTTGACGTTGTCTTGGGATCACCCTGCCGCGCAAGGTGTCTATCTGGGGTATAACGCCGAAGTAATTCGACTGAAATTAAAGCCGAAGTCTGAGTCCATTCCTTTGGGTGGTGTTCGGTTGGTCGAGAATCCAACTCCGCTTGAGGTCGCTGATCAAGGCAATGTGGTTCCGATCTCGATCGATCCAAGTTGGTTTGATATTGGCGGAAACTGGGGTACATCGTTCGATTCTTTCAGTCTTCGATCTCTGGGGCTTGGAGTTGACGGTGGAATTCTACTCGAAGTGCGTGCTCCTCTGGGTGCTAAGCTTGCCTTAGAGTCCTCTGATCTTTTCGGGATTTGGGCGGAGGCACAAATTGTTACGGGACAGGGTACCGATGAGCCCATCATTCTGAAGCCGAGTGTTTCGGCTAACTCTAGTGCAGTTTTCTGGAGACTGAGAATAAAGTGATAAATTGAAAATTGAACCAGTTTCAAAAATGGAAACCTAACCACTGGTCAATTAAAAATAGTTCGGCTGGTTTGCGATAAAAAATCTAAATAAAGTTTACAAATTGAAAATTATAAAATCACTTTCACTTTCTATATTATTTTTTGGTTTGATCAGTTCCAGGATTTTGGCGCAGATTGAGATCGAAGCTGGTTCGCAGACTGGTGTTGTGCCGGGGGCTGCTGTTATAGTACCGGTGACTGTA
>VFQT010001828.1_pt1 | contig 23885 bp, 31 predicted proteins | sample 3512381 | NCBI WGS metagenome assembly VFQT01 (sample SAMN10412376, study PRJNA504923) | tailings metagenome | isolation source: Relicate 2 Philex TSF3 active mining site | place: Philippines: Tuba, Benguet | collected 2017-08-29
ATTTAAAATTCGGATTTAAGTACCGTTAATCGTGCGCTGGCTAATTGGTGCTAACAGTCGAACAGGCGCGCGTTTCAATGGCGCTTGTTCTTTGTTATAATGAACTAATAAAATTGAAGAATGAAAGCAATCATAAAAAATCCGATTCCGTTGAAGGGATTCAACGTCGGAACTGAAATCGAAAACGTTGAACTGATTGAAGGAAATATCACGTTCACAGATCATGAAGGTTTTCTTGTTGGATTCGCTGAAGATCGATTTGAAATCGTTCCAGAATTCAAAAAGCAAAAACCGCCTTTGTTCGGTTATTTCAAAGACGAAAATCGCCTTCCGTGGTATGGAGTTGAAGAAGCAAAACAAGAATTCGAAACCCTGAATCAATTCGCAAAATTCGTTCTTGACAATAGACACGGAAAACAGATCGAAGATTTAATACTTCAATTTTTTGATTTTGAAGAATATTCGACTAAATTAGCACAATAATACAGCTACAAAATAAGATTTTTGCCCTTCGTCGTTGATTTCTGTTTCGTAGCTGTCAGATTCAAACCGGCGAAGGGTTTTTCAATTTACACAAAAAAAAATGGAAAACAGATCATTCAAAAAAATAGACGGCCGCCTTTGGTTTTACGGAACCAAGAACCGGATCGACTTCAAAATTAAAATCACAAGGCTTGCGCGAAACGGCAAACTTTCTCCGGCTGGTTCACTTTGGCTTGAAGTTGAATCCATGAAATCAAACCAGAAAGCTGGCCTTCTTGTTCGAATCGGAGCGCCTGAACAATCATATCTTGATACAGCCGCAATAATTATTCGTAAATTCGAAAGAGTAAATTCCGGAAAGAAATACCAATTCCAAGAAAAACTTGAAGAAATCACAAAGAAAGAAAGCTTCTTCAAGCGAATGATCCAATTTTTCAAAAACCTTTTAAAACGAAAATCATGAATAAAAATTTGAAACTTGCGCTTTTTCCGCTATTCATTGCCGGCCGAATCCTTCGCGCTCCGATCTTCTTCACTTCAAACCCTTCATTCAAAGAATGGGAAACGCCTTTGAACGATGTTCTTTTGATCTCTTTATTTTTGATCGGTTGGTTTGCTCCGTGGTACGTTTCGCTTCTTGCTTGCGTTGTTGTTTTTGGGTTCTGGCTTGCGATCATTGCAAAAGGAATCGAAGAAGCTGAAGCCTATCTTGATGAACTTGAAAAACGAATGTACGAATGAACAAACGACAACTTGACGAAATCAAAAGAAAAGATTCCGATTGGAAAAGTTACAAAGAGTTAACGCAACGCGAAAGAATGAAATTCAGAAAAAAAAATCCGCTTTCTTGTAGTTTAATTTGCACTTACTTTTTTAAAAACAACGAAGAAGGCGACTAATATTTGAAACATGGAACCGAAGAAAAGACAACCGAAAAAGGCTTCAGAACCGAAAGCAAAGAAGAAAAGTCCAACAAATCACCCAGGAAGAAAAGGACATTCCGACGAATGGAAAAAACAAACCTTTGAAAATTTGATTGAATGGTTTACACAAGGAAAAAGCCTTCGTTCGTTTTGTTCAAATTTTAACATTTCCGCAATGGTTGTTCTTGACTTGGTAGAAATGAGTGAAGAAAATCGTGAACGTTACACGCGCGCGTGCGAAATTAGAAGTACAATGTTATTCGAAGAAATTCAAGACATTGCAAGACGACGCGAAGAAGATCACACACCTTTCACCGGTTCGAATGTAATTCAACGCGATAAACTGATAATTGATTCGTTGAAATGGCAGCTTTCAAAAATGCAGCCGAAAAAATATTCAGATCGTATTGAAGTCGATCAAAAAACAGAACATTCAGGATCGATAAACATTCCAATCACCGGAATGGTAATCAAGTCAAGCGAAGACAAAGACGAAGAAAAATGATCATTGAATTTGACGCGCACGGAAACAATAAACAACTTGAAGCGGCGGCCGCTTGGATTGATCCGAACGTTTTTGACATTGTTTATGGAGGTTCAAAAGGTTCTGGAAAGTCTTTTCTTGGTTGCTCGTTGCTTGGTGGGGATGCGTTGATTTATCCGGAAACACATTATTTTGTAGCAAGAAAGAAATTGAACGACCTTCGAAAGTTTACTTTACCTTCATTCTTTGAAGCATTTGAAACGATGGGCGTTCCAGATCGTTATTTTAAATACAACGGTCAAGATAATTTCATTCAGTTCTATAACAATTCAAAGATTTACTTTCTTGAAGCGAAATATCTCCCTTCAGATCCTACTTTTGCGCGATTTGGTTCAATGCAATTCACGCGAGGCTGGATTGAAGAAGCTGGAGAATTCGAAGAAGACGCAAAGAATAACTTATTCGCGGCGGTTGGCCGTTGGAAAAATGACAAATACAACCTACCAAGAAAACTACTTCAAACTTGCAACCCGGCGGCGAACTACCTTCGAAAGAATTATTATTTCCCTAATAAAAAAGGCGAACTTCCAACGTGGCAAAAGTTTATTCAAGCACTACCAACAGACAACAAAAGACTTGCGAAAGGCTATCTTGAACACTTGAACATGATCTTGAACCATTCACAAAAAGAAAGACTTCTTTTCGGGAATTGGGAATTCGACGACGATCCGACGCGCCTTTGTGATTACGAAAAAATCATTCAAATCTACACGAACGATCACAACAATGAAACACTTTCAAAGAAATATATTACTTGTGACGTTGCGCGTTATGGTTCCGATAAGGCTGTTTTGATCGTTTGGCACGGCTGGCGAATCATTGAAATAATTGAATTCGAAATTTCAGCAACGACAAAAATTCAAGATACTATTCGAGCGCTTCAAATCAAGTATTCAATTCCTCGTTCACAAGTGATCGCGGATGAAGACGGCGTCGGCGGTGGGGTTGTTGATAATCTTGGAATTCTTGGATTCATGAACAATTCAAAAGCGCTTGAAGAAACGGTTTCCGACAATCGCGAAGCTTCGCCGAACTATTACAATTTACAAAGTCAATGTTCCTTCGGTTTGGCTCGAATGATCAATTCAAACCGCCTTCACGTTGCTTGTGATCTTTCAGAAAAACAGCGCGAAGATATTGAAGAAGAACTTCAAACGCTGAAAATTTTCAACGGTGAATCCGATGGAAAGATTCGAATTCTTCCGAAGCAAGAAGTAAAGAATCAAATCGGACGTTCACCAGATTACCGCGACGCGTTCTTGATGCGATACTATTTCGAATTGAAGAAGCCGGTCAAACGCTTAACAGTTAGAAGATAATGATTCCTTTCAAAGTCAAAATTTCACGCTTCAGATCGAAGAAAATCTTGTTTCCTTCTTCATGGTCGGAAATATCGCTTGAACAATTTTATCAGATTCAAGAACTTGAAGAATCTTCCGATCCTGGAAAGTTGTTTGAAATATTGACAGGCGAAAAACTGAAGATTGATTTCACGGCTTTCATTCCGTTCATGGATTGGATTTCGGAACCGTTGAAACTTGAAGATTTCAAACAAATTGATTCAGGCGTTCAAATAATGGAAAGGCCGTACAAATTGAAAATTCATTTTTCACTTGAACTTGCAAAAGGTGACTTGATTCGTTCGGCTCCGAAACTATTGTCTTTGTATTTACCCCAATCGGAAGCGTATTTCAAACGAATTCCAATTTCAAAATCTTTGCCTTTGTTGATTGATCTTGTTGAACAGTTCAAAGCGCAAGCTGAAAAAGAAAAAGCAATTGCCAAAAAACCAACGCCGGAAGAAATTCAAGCCGGAGTGAAGCGGCTTGAACAACTTTCTTTTTTTAATTCAATCGATCAAATCGCGCGCGAATACAAGTACACACATGAAGAAGTTGAAAATCTTTCGGCGAATACAGTCTTTTTAATTTTGTGTAGAAAGTCTTTTTTGAATACATTTGAAACGAATCTTCGTGAAATAAGAAAAAGAAATGACAATCGCGCAAAGCATTGAATACATAGTAAATAGAATAGGCGCTTCGCCTTCTTTACCTATTCCAAGTCAATTCACATTTTTGAAAGCTGATTCAAACTTTCAAAACTTGCTGGCTGACGAAGCGTTTTTTCCGTTGTGTTATCTTGATGCTCCAATGATCGGAACGCTTGACGAAAAGACATTGAAAATAAACTACGAAATCAGACTTGTTTTTTTAAGAAAATCACAGTTAGAGTGGAATTGGAATCAACATGAAGTTTTATTGAATTACACCGAATCATATTGTCGTGAATTCGTGAAGCTTTGCCAAAATATTGATCCGAACGAATCCGGCATTTCAGCAATTTCAAACGTTCGAATTCTTGAAGTTGTGAATTTATTTGATGTCAACGCAACAGGACACTATTTGACGGCGCGAATTACGACAATGAATCCGAAGACTTGTTTCAATGAAAATCTTGAAGAATGACAGATCAAGAAATTCTTCAGCAATTTGCGGAAACGGTTGTTCCTGAACTTCGAAAGGTTGCCGGAAAAAGTTTCGGCGCGTCTATTGATTACGAAACAACTTCCGACAGTCTTGAAATTTACGGTTCGCCTTTTATTTCGGTTCTTGTTGACGGTCGCCGTCCGACGAAATCCGGAGTTCGCTCCAATCCTTCACTAAAAGAACGAATTCAATTTTGGATTGAAGAAAAAGGAATTCAGCCGAAGCCGGACGCAAACGGAAATATTCCTTCAATTGAATCGCTGGCCTTTATGATTACGCGTTCAATTCACAAAAAAGGAACGCTTTTGTTTCAACGCGGTGGGGGAAATAATATCTTTGATACAGTATTGACAAATGATCGACTTGAATCGCTTCTTTCATTGTTTGGTGAAAAGTATTTGAACACAATCGAAAGCGGCGTTCTTCGTGAATTAAAACAAGTTTAAAAAATGGGATTCATTCTTGACAAGTGGCCAAAATTAGACGTTGCAACGGATCATTCAAGCCGTTGGAGTTGTGTTCATCACCCGATTTATTTTGAAGGCGTTCGGAAGGATGTTCGAATCATAAACTTTCTTTCGGCTGATCCTTTGCCGATAACCGTTGTCACAACGACCGGAACTTTGCCGACTGATTTGATTGTCGGTTCTGAAGTATATTTTCAGGATAATGACGGAACGAAAACAGGAACTTCGACAGTCACTTCAATCGTTGGAAGTATTGTCTATTTGACAAAGAATACAACGTTCAACTTCACGAACGGTTATATGAATTTAACTTCGCGGTTAAATTATTCGGTCGAAATGGAAATCAAAGCCGTTGACGACGCCGGAAACTATTTTTCAGTTGGAAAGATCGACGGAAAACCAACGCCGGCCGGAAGAATCAAGTTCAACGTGAACGGAATGTTGAAGAAGATTTTGAACTTCGACGACCGTTTTCAATACGACGTTATAAACAAACGATTCAAAGAATTAGGCGGCCGATTCAATGTGAAAACGCGTGAATTGTGGAAAGGTCACGAAGAATCATTTCGACCGTTGACGCGTGGAAATACCTTCTTTTGGATCAATGGCACGAAACAAATTCAAGATCAGTTCAATTTCAACGCTGGCGAATTAGTAACCTTTCGCGGCGGTTCGGTTCTTGCAAAGTTTGCTTCAGATTTTGAAAGACCTACATACTTTAAAGGCTATCCGTTCAGCTTGACGTTTATTTATTCTGAAAATTTGGCCGGCCGTCAAATTACACGAAACGAAGAACGTTTTGGAATTAATGGAAATTCACTTTCAACAAATAGCGCGAATCTTGATCAATCGCAAAATTCGAGCGTTAACCGATTGAAAATCGCTGAAGGTTATTCTTCAACCGTTGACAATATTGAAGTTTGGCTTGAAGACGCTGGAACGGCGTTGATCGGTTACGTTGGCGGCGGTTTTGTTGCGACTGGGTTTACTAAATTGCTTGCTGAAGAATTACCAAACGAAGAAACCGAATAATTTTGAAGCATGGGAACACGAATCACAGAAAAGAAAAAGATTGACATTGATCGCGCTTGCGTTACGAATCCAATATATTTGAATTGGCAAGGTACGAACGGCGGCGGCCGCAATTATTGGCTTTTTCATACCATTCAAACAAAGCGTTTGACGACTTCGGAAGGCGCGACTTTTTCACCATTTATTGAAGACAACACGAACGCGAAAGCCTATCTTGAAGAAATTTCACGCGGCGCGGTTGAATCGCTTGTTTGCGGTGCAAATGTTCCAGCGTCGAAACTCGAAGGGATCAAATCTTTGTTGTATTCAACAAACGTACTTCTTTTGATGAATCCGGATTCATGGCAAAGTGACGGCGTTCAATGGTTGAAAGTTCGTGTTGTTCCTGGAACTTTCGCGCTTGGTGAAACGGTTCAAGAATTCGTTGAAGTTTCCTTTCAAATCGATTTTCCTGAAATAAACATTCAATCGTATTAATATGCAAGAAAGACAGCTTTTTGTAAATGGTCAAAGTGTTGATCTTTCCGAAACAACTCGAATCGGTTTGACGCTTCAGGCGAATAATATCGCTGAACTTCAAAAGCGTCAATCTGATTTCACGAACATTTTCAAAATTCCAATCAACGCAAAAAATCGAACAATCTTCGAAAGTGTTGAAAATTTGAATTCGTCTTCCGTTGTTCCTTATTCGATCCTATCGGTTCAATATTTCGAGAATGGAAATCCGATCGTTCAAGAAGGAACCGCGACTTTGATTAATTCAGATGCAGACTTTTACTACCTGAAGGTGAATTCAGGGAACAAAGAATTTTTCGGCTTGTTTCCTGATGTTAAAATAAAAGACTTGAATCTTCCGGGCGCGGTTCATGATCGCGACTTTGAAACAATTCGAGATTCACGAACAAATGATTCTGGCTTTATTTATCCTTTGATCAATTGGTTTGATTCAACGAACAACACGGCGTTCAATACAGCCGAAGTAAACACTGAATTCTTGTTTCCGTGTTTGTTTGTGAAAGATGTTTTCGACACCGTTGACCAATTGACAGGCTACAAATCGAAGGGTTCTTTCATTGATTCGGCGATCTTTCCGAATCTATTGATCACGCCGAAAGATTTCAAGCGTTCTTCCGATGCTATCGAAAAATATAACAGCGAAGCAAAGAACGGAACCGCGATAACTTTCACGCCGACTTTTTCACCGCCTTCGGTCGAAATTCCTTTGACTTTCGATCAAAACACAAACTTCATGGATTTGGGAATTTATCAACCAGATTCACAAGTTTTCGGTTATTTCAAATATTCTGGAACGTTTGACTTCACAGGAACCGGAACAACTTCAACTTTGCTTTTTCAGATTTACGACGATTCAACGAATACAGTTCTTTATTCACAAACAAAGGTTTATTCTTATTTATCGCTTCCGAAAACGTATTCTTTCAACTTCATTTCTGTAAACCTTACAATCGAACCAACTCAACAAGTTCGTGTTCGCGTTGGTTTTGTTTCGGCGATTGGTTCGCCAACGATCACCGTTCGCGAAAACAGCAAGTTTGAATTCAAATTAATTTCGGCTTTGCCTTACGGATCGGAAGTGATCACAAATGAAATCTTTGATCTGAAAGTTCTTGAATTGTATCGCGATGTAATGAATATTTTCGGGATCACGCCGCAAACCGACGCGTTCAGGAAAGAAATCTATTTCGATTTTTTTGAAGATATTTCTTCAACTAAACAGAACGCCGAAGATTGGAGTTCAAAAATCGACGTTGTTCAAAAGGATCTTTCCTACAAATTCGGGAATTACGCTCAAAAGAACTATTTCCGTTTTGCACCTGAAGACACGGTTGAAGAATTCTTGAACGATGTTTCTTTCACAATTTCAGATTCAACGCTTCCGGATGAATTGACAGTTGTTCAATTAAACGTTTCAACGGTAGAATTTGAAAACAAATTTGAAGGCGAAGAAATCGCGCGAATCAAATCAGTTGATTCGGCTGGCGAATTCAATGAAACGAATTTCCGTTTCCTTCTTCTTGATCGCCGTTCGACTGATTACGACATTGAATATTTCGACGACACAAACAGCGAATTGATAAATACAAATATTCCGTTCACTTTGCCGGTTCTTTTTGATCTTGAAACATATTACTTGACACTTCAAGAAATGCTTCGAAAAACGAAAGTAATTCGTTTAAAAGTGAAAATGAACGAAAACGACGTTCAATCGCTTCGCCGCCGTTCTGACAATTACCAAGATTCAAAAGGATTTCTTCAGGCGGTTTATTTGAACGTTCAATCGGAAAAGATCCAGGCGAACGGTTATTTTTATATCAATAAAGTAGAAAATCTTCAAGGCGGTTTCGCTCGCGTTGAATTTGTAAGGTTGTAAAATCATGGAAGAAAAAAGCGTTTTATTAAAAGTTGAACTTGATGTTTCAGCGTTGAAAACTTCAGCAAAAGAAGCTGAAGAAAGATTGAAGGTTTTGAAGCCGGAAATGGAAAAGATCCGGAAGGAAACAGGAACTTCTTCGATTGAATACGCAAAAATCAAAGAAGAAGTCAAGCAATACACAAAACAATTGAATGATTCAGCGGCGGCGCTTGCAATCAATGAAAAACTTTCAAAGGCTCAAACGAATTCCGTTGACGAATTGAAACTTGCACAAAAGGCGTTAACGGTTCAATATAACGCTTTGAGCGAAGAAGAAAGAACGAATTCCGAAGAAGGAAAGAAATTGACGAAGACTTTGAACGATGTTTCGCAAGCGTTAATAAAGGCCGGTGAAAAAGTTTCAGATCACCGTCGTAAGGTTGGCGACTATGAAGGCGCGATCAAACGCGCATACGCTGAACTTGGAGTTCTGAAAAAAGAAGTGAATCAAATCGGTTACGCTTACGCGCAAAATCAAGAAAAACTTGATCAAGCAAAAGGCGCGCTTGATGCGCTGGCGGCTTCCGGTGACACAACTTCAGCAGAATATAAATCACTTACAAAAGAAGTTGAATTTTATTCTGAAGCGGTCGAAATGAACGCGCAAACTTTGAACGAAGCAAACGCCGAATTGAAAGCGCAAGAAGAAGCACTTCAAGCAACAGAACAAGAAGCGCGAAAGATTGGGTTTGTATATGGTGAAAACGCCGAACAAACGAAATCTTTGAAAGCGCAATTGAAAGAATTGAAGGCCGAACTTGCGACGCTTGATCCGAATTCTGAAGCATTTATCGAAGGAACACAACGCGCCGGAGAATTGGCCGACAAAATCAAAGACGTAAATGAAAGCGTGAAGGCTCAAACTTCAGGATCTGGATTTGAACAACTTGGAAACACGTTCGGCTTATTGAAAGACGATTTGATGAATTTGGATTTCGAAGGCGTCGCAGAAAAAGCAAAAATGTTCGAATCGATCGCTTCCAGAATGAGCATGAAGGAAATGATAGGCGGTTTGAAAAACGCTGGTTCCGCTTTGATCAATATGGGAAAAGCAATTCTTGCAAACCCTATCTTTCTACTTGCGGCCGTTGCTTTGGCCGTTGGTGTTGCGTTATATAAATTGATTGGAACGACTGAAGATTTAAGTCTTGCAAATGATAAATTAAATGCTTCTTATGACAACCAAATATTTTTTCTTGAACAATTGGAAGCGGCGAATCAACGAAGAAACGATTTCAATATTAAACTTGCGGAAACAACCGGTAAAAGCGAAGCGGAAATTCTTCGATTGAAATTGAAGTCAATCAACGACGAACGCGAAGCCGCAGACAAACGAATTCAAATAATTGAATCGTTTATTCAAAAGCAACTTGAAATAACTTCAAAGGCCGCCGCAAAACAGAACAAAGAAGCGCTTCAAGCCGGCGTGAATAGATTAATCGAACTGAAGAAAGAACAAACTACTTTAGTAATGGAACGCGGCAAATATTACCAAGAAGAAACGCTTCTTCGCGCTGAATTTGACGCGAATCAACGCGCGAAAGCTGAAGAAGCCGCAAAGAAAGCCGCTGAAGACGCAAAAAGAAGAAATCAACAAGCGATTGAAGACGATAAAAACGCAAGAAAAAAGATCCGTGATTTAATGATTGAACAAGATCAACTTGACGCGGATCAACAATTAAAAGCGTTGGATGCTGAAACAGAATTTCAAAGAAAATCGGTTGAACTTCTTGAAACGAATGAAAAGAAAAAAGCCGAAGGATTACTTGCAATCAATGAAGAATATCTTCAACGATATACTGAAATTCTTGACGCTCAAAACGAAGCGCAAAAAGACGCGCTTGAAGCACAGGCAGCGGATGAAATCGCGAATCTGAAAGGATCAAAACAACAAATTGCAGAACAAAAGCGATTGATTGAAGAAAATCTTGCTATCAAAATCGACGAAATCGATCAAGAAGCGAAAGCGGATCTTTTATCGCGTGAACAAGAACTTGCAGCCGAAAGAAAACAAATCGCTGAATTCACCAATTCAGAACTTTTAAAGCTGAATGAACAAAGAGTTTCAAAGCTGGAGAATGATTTGAATGAACAAACGCTTCTTCTTGAACAAGCCGGAAAAACAGAACTTGAAATTTTGCGCGAAACATACGCAAAACAAGTCGAACTTGCTGAAGCAAGAAACAAAGCGATCCAAGAAGACAACACGAAGACAGCCGAAGAAAAACGAGCCGCTGAAATCGAATTGAATTCTTTTATTTCCGGACTGAATAAACAAGCCGCTGAAGAAGAAAAAGCATTGAATGAAGAACGCCTTGCAAAACAACAAGAAATTGTTTCAACTATTGGAAGCGCGGCGACTGAATTAGTAAATAGATTCAACGAGATCAAAGCAAACCAAACTGAAACCGATCTTCAAAACCTTCAATTCACTTTTAACAGCCAACAAAAAAGCCTTGAAGCGCAACTTGAAGCGCAAGTTATTTCGTTGGAAAAGTACGAACAAGACAAAGCAGCACTTGAAGAAAAGTTCCGTGAAGATCAACGCAAGATCAAGAAAGAAGAATTCGAACGAAACAAGAAAGCGCAAACGATCAACGCGCTAATAAATACAGCGGTTGCGGTTACTGAAGCTTTGCCGAATGCGTTACTTGCAGCGATTACCGCCGGACTTGGTGCGGCTGAAGTGATAGCGATTCAATCGCAACCCGTTCCGGAATTTGCTCACGGTGGAAAAGTTCTTTCAGGAAAAAGAATCGGATCTTCCGACGGTGTTTCAATTTCAAGGCCGAACGGCGACAACTTACTTGCAACCGTGAAAACCGGTGAAGTGATTTTGAACGAAGCGCAACAAGCCGCGCTTGGTGGGGCGCAAACTTTCGCTTCGATTGGTGTTCCTGGATTTGCTACCGGCGGCGCGGTTTTGGATTCAGTTTCAAACGGCGTTGTTTCGCAACGAGTGAACAATTCATTCGAGCAAATGAACGATTTAAAGAACGCTTTCGCCGCTTTACCTTCGCCGAAAGTAATTGTTCAAGATATTGCCGAAGGATTGAACAACGCTTCATTTGTTCAAGACGAAGCTGATATTTAAAATAAAAGCGTATATTTGAACGCTTGCTTGTAAATCGTTTGACATGACGAAAGGAAAGGCGCTTTCAATTTGAAGGCGCTTTTTTTATTCAAAAAGATTCGATACATTCGCAATAAATCGAAAGAAATGAACTATAAAATTTTGAACATGATTTCGACGGCTCTTTTTGTGGCCGCTTGTCTTGGTCTTGGTTGGTTTATCGCGAAGCAAGAAAAGCAAAATGAAAGCCTTGAAGCAAAGATTTTCGAACTTGAATCCGACAAAGAAATGCTTGAAACGCAACTTTATTTTGATTCAGTTTTTCACCGTAGAAAAGTCGAAACGCTTGAATTTGAACTTCAACTTGAACGCATTTCAAAATGATCGAAGAAGAAAAAGAAACACGGATCGAACTTCTTGACAGGCTTTACGGTTCTGGAGAATTGAAAAAACTTGTTTCGGCTGGTATTGTTTCTCCGCGTTGGTTGGTTTGGCGAAATATGTTTCACGCATTTAATCAAAGACTTGAATCAACGAAATCAAGAATCAAAGCAATGGAAGACGTTTCTGAAAACTTCAACGTTTCGCGTTCGCTTGTTGAAAAAGTTCGAAGGTATTTCAACGAATAGCAAAAAAGAATTATCTTCGTGAAGTAATCTTGATAATCTTCATTTTTTAGGTAACGGAAAAAGCGCCTTGTTGACATTGATCGAAGGCGCTTCTTTCGTTTTATTGCGAACGATTGAAAATCATTTGATTTACTTTCGTTTTATTATGGTAGCAAATATCTACATTGAGGGCGTAATTGGTGACGCCGGCGAAGATCAAAAAGGCGTCAAGCTTTTAGACGTTGTTTCGCAAATTGAAGCGAACAAAGACGCTTCAGAATTTCATGTTTTTATCAATTCTCCAGGCGGTTCAGTTGAAGAAGGAAATGATATCTTCAATTATTTGAAATCAATTCCGAACCTGAAAACAATCGCTTCGAAACTTTGCGCTTCGATCGCGACAAAAATTCATTTGGCCGCAAAACCTGAAAATCGTTTCATTGAATCCGGAACTATTTACATGATTCACAATCCTTTGTTCATGAATGTTTCAGGAAATGCAAAAGAGTTGAAAGAATACGCTGACTATTTACAGCCTATTGAATCGGATCTTGTGAATACATACGCGAAATCAACGAATCTTTCAAAGGCGGCTATTTCTGGAATGATGAAACAGGAAACTGAATTCACAGCAGAACAAGCAATTCAATTCGGTTTTGCTTCGGCTTTATGGACGAAGCACCCTTTCAAAGTGGTGGCCTTTTCAAGTGTAATCAATAAACAAACAAATACAATGGCAAAAGAAAAATCAAAGTTAGCGACGTTGGTCGCGGCTATGGGTGCATTCTTAAGCGGTGAAGAAACAAACGACAACAATGAAAACAAAGTCGTTTCTTTGATGCTTCAAGACGAATCCGGAAATCTTGCAATGACTGACTTCAATGATCTTGTAATTGGTGATCCTGTTTTCTTGGAAGACGGTTCAGCGGCTCCAGACGGAGAATATAAGACTGAAGACGGTTCAATTATTGTGACCGTTACAGGCGGCGCGGTTTCCAAAATTGACAAAGAAGGCGAAGGCGAACTTCAAATTCAAGTTGTCGCAATGCAAAGTGAAATTTCAGAAATGAAATCAAAGCTTGAAGCATTGGAAGCGGAAAACAGCGCTTTGAAAGAAGAAAATGAAAGTTTGAAAGGCGATCAAGCCGAAGCGGAAAAAACGCTTGAAGCATTGAACGCGAAATTGAATCTTTCTTCAACTCACAAGCCGCAAAATTCGCCGGTTGCATTTCGCAAACCTGAAGCGCCAACGGTAACGAAAGTAACAGCGCAATCAATCAAAGAAGCGCGCAAGCAAGCACAAACAATAAAGTAATTAATCACCATTTAAAAAAGTAAAACAATGGCAATTTTTGACACAACAGATTTCACTTTATCACAAGAAGAAATCAAATCAATTTCCGAAGTGATCTTTGAAGATTCCTTCAAGAATCCTTCAATCGATGCCTTTCACAAAGTTGTTGAAGGTATCGTCGCAAAAAAACGAATCGTTATTCTTGGAAAGCTGAACGGCTTACTTGGTAAAGGTTCTGGAGAATGTGATCCAACTTCTTCAACTAATCAAGTTGAAGCAACTTCAAAAACTTGGGATCCGGTTATCATTTCCGATCGTTTGGAGCAATGTTACAAAGATTTGCTTGATTCGTTCTGGGCGTATATGTTGAAGGCTGGAAAAGAAAAAGCAGACGTTACTTCAACTGATTTCGCGGCTTACTTGACTGAAGTCGTAAACGACGCGATTTTTGAAACGGTTCTTCGTTTCGCATGGTTGGGAGATACAACAGCGGACACGGTGGCCAATGGATCATATTTGAAGAACGGAACAGATCCGGACTACTTCAATAAAATGGACGGATATTGGGTTCAAATTCTTGCGATCGTTGCAGCTAATTCAGCGCGAAGAACTTCGACAACAATCACAACCAGAAACGCGGCGGCTTCTTATGCTTTACAAGCATTTACAACAGCGGACACAACGAACAAAGTTGTTTCTGAAGCGTTGACAAACGTTCGAATGGGTGCAGATTTGCGTTTACGTTCAAGAACTGATTTAGTGTTTATTGCAACTCAAACCGTTGCGGATCAATACGAGCGCGAATTAATCAATGCAAATATTTCCTACACTACTGAACGCCTTGAAGGTGGGATCATGTTGTTGAAAAACGGCGGTATTGAAATCTATTCATTCTCTTTGTTGGATCGTATTATTCAAACATACTTCGACAACGGAACAAAATGGGTAAATCCTCACCGCTTGATTTTGACAACAAAAGAAAATCTTGGTTTGGGTGTTGAATCAGTTGGAGCGTTGGATTCTTTGGATATTTTCTACGACAAGAAAACGAAGAAAAACTACATTGATTTCATGATTCAAATGGACGCAAAAGTATTTTCTGATAACTTGGTTCAAGTTACTTACTAATTCAAAAAAGGCCGTTGATTTATTTCGGCGGCCTATTCTTAAACCCTTTATTTTTTTTTGAAAATGAAAAATTTGATTTTAACAATGATCACAAGCTTCTTGTTTGGAATGTTTGTTTTCGGGGCGGCTGGATTTGATCCGATGATTTCGGGTTGTGTTACGGCTTTCGTTGGTGTTGGTGCAAGTTTCTTGAATTTGATTCCTTCCGGCGCTTTGGGTGTTTCTGTTTGTGGTGAAATCTCCGCAAATATTGCATTTGATTGTGACAACCCTTTGCAATCTGGAACGCGTGATCGCGCCTGGATTATCAACTTCGAAGATATTGACACGGTAACATATAACGCGACAAACAAGAATATTGTTGAAGATATTACTTTGAAGGCTACAAAAGTCGCGTTCTATATTGACGGAAAGAACAATTCAATCATGCCAACGACGACAATGATTCAACAGCGTTATGCAAACGTATTTGATCACGTTGTAAACATGAAAGGCTTTGACATTTCACCGGCAACGAAAGACAACTTGAACAAAGCGAAAGACGGTCGTTTCGTTGTGATCACGGAAAACACTTTCCGCGGCGCGGCTGGAAATGCAGCGTTTGAAGTATTCGGATTGAAAACCGGTCTTGAAATGACTGTTTTGACGCGTGATCCAAACAACGCCGACACGCAAGGCGCTTTCGATTTCACGTTTGCAACTAACTTGAATAAAGAACCAGAACTTCCGAATACGTTCTACATTACAAGTTATTCAGCAACGAAAACTTTGATCGAAGGTTTGTTGTAATTCCTTTTAATTTGTGTAAATTAGGCCGGATAAAACCGGCCTTTTTTATTTTATGACAGTACAAGAAAAAGTTGATTTGGCGCTTCAATACGAAAAGAATCTTCAGGAATGGCGCCGCGATTACAATTCGGAAGAATGGCGTTTTTGCTCGAAGTTGAATATTGAACTTTATGGCAAACCGTTCAATCGTTCCGTAAATTGTGAATGTATTGACGATTTTTTCTTAATATTGAACTTTCAAAACAAACAAAAACGTTTTAAAGTCATGAGTGAAAAGAAATTTCATTTGAAACCTGGAATTGTTATTCAAGGTCAGGATTTCCCGAACGGCGTTACAAGCGCAAGTTCAGATCAAGAATGTATTGAATTACTAAAATTGAACAAGAAGAACGCGAAGCACTTCGAAACGCTTCCTTCAGATTGGGAAAAGATTGTTGATTCATACAACCCGAATAAAGGAAACGAAGAAGAAGGCGAAGAAGTTCTTGATTTGTATTCAATGAAAGTAGAAGATTTGAAAGCATTTGCCAAAGCGAACGGAATCGAATTGACAAAATCAAAGAAAGCTGAAATCATTGAAGAAATTTCAAGCGCTATCCAAGCGAAAGAAGACGCTGAACAAGGTTCTGAAGATGGTGAAACCAAAGAAGAACAAACCGAAGACGCTGAATAAGCATAGTGTTAGTTGAGTTAAGGTAAAACGGTGAAGATTTTTTTCTTTACCGTTTTATTTTTTTCGTTAATTTGCAAGAAATTTGATTCAGAATGAAAGTCAAAAATGATACTTCGCCGAAACGGATAAAAGTTCAACCGATTAAAGGTCTTGGGATATTGTCTTTTGACTTTGACAACAACTATCCGGCGCGAACTGAAAGGATCATTCTTGACAGTTCAACCGGAAAGGCTTGTCTTCGAATTTATACGAAGTATATTGTTGGACGTGGCGTTCTTGATCCTTTGTTTTGGAAGAAGCAAATCAATTCGGACGGTTTAACCGTTGATGTATTTGTTCGAAACATTGCTACACAATTAGCGAAACACAAAGGTTTTTCTTTTCATTTGAATCGAAATCTTGCAACCGGAAAAGTCACTGAAGTAAACTTGACAAAGTTCAAAGATTATCGACTTCCTGACAATCAATCCGAAGAAGGAAAGCTTCATTCCGATCAAGTCGCCTTCGCTTTATGGGATGGTGATAAAGCGGTGAAAAAAGAAAGTATTATTTGGTATGATCGTTTCACGAACAAACCCGAAGCAATTCAAGAACAAATTGAAAAAGCTGAAGATCCTGAAGCGTGGAAAGGCCAGGTATATTATTGGACTCCTGAAGGCGAATATCCGGTTCCGGAATTCGATTCAGTTCTTGAAGATATGGAAACGGAAGCCGAATTGAAGCGCTTCCGAAAAAGAACGACGAAATCGAATTTCCTCGCAAGTCATATCTTGATCACAGGCAAACAAGAAGAAGGATCTGAAGACGACGAAACAAGCGTTTTGAAAGATCAAGGTTCAGATCCATTAATTGAAGAACTTGAAAAAATGCAAGGCGGCGAAAATGCCGGAAAATTCCTTGTTCTGGAAAAAGAAAGAAATGAAGATCCGTTTGAACTTCACAAAGTTGAACTTCAAGATTACGACAATCTTTACAGCAATACAATTTCAACAACAAAAGAAAGCATTGTTGAAGGCTTCTTGATTCCGAAGCCGCTTTTGTTGCGCGGAACTTCTTCAATCGGTTCTTCAAAAGAAATCCAAGATTCAAAAGAATACTTCAACGAGTTAACAGATGACGAACGAAGAATCATTTCCGAAGTATTGGAAGAAGTCTTTTCTGAATGGCACGAAGAAGGAATCAATCCTTCAGGCGACTATTCACTTATTCCGTTGAATGTAAACCGTGAAATCGGTTCGGAATACTTTCCTTATGTATCGAAGAACGAAATTCGAACTTCAATCGATCTTCCGGAGGTTCAAGAAGCTGAAGCGAACAAGAAAACAATGGCCGAAACATTGGGCGTTGGTGGAACTCAAAGCCTTGTTTCCGTGATTTCAGATCCGTTGTTAACAGATGAACAAAAAGTTTCTACTTTGAAAATATTGTTCGGCCTTCCAGATAATGAAGCAAATGAATTGATCTTTGGAAAAGTTGAACCACAAAACGAAATAAGATGATTTATTTGATTGATGATTCAATGATCAGAACGATCAAGCCGCAACTTTCGATAAATATCGACGTTGCAAAAAAAGTGAATCCGGCGATCCGTGACGCGCAAGAATTTGATTTGCGACCTTTTCTTGGTGATGAATTTTATAAAGATTTACAAAACAATTCAGGCGATTATGATTCTTTAATGATCGAAACGGAATACACGCACGGCGGCCGCGTTTATGTTTCACCTGGAATCATTGCAACTTTATCTTTGTTCGCTTATGCAAGAATAAAGTCAGACGCGAATGAACATGACACGGCGTTTGGAACGGTGAACAAATTGAATCCTTATTCAAACGGGGTTTCTGAAGCTACGATTTCAAGACAAGTTCGCGAAATTCGCGAACAGGCGAATATATATCTTGAAAGAGTTCAGGCGTACCTTGACAGAAATGAAAATATATATCCACTTTGGAAAAAGTCGCCTTGTCGAAAACCAAGAAAAACAATCTATAAATTAAGATCAACACGATAATTTTTTTGAATCATGGCCTTGCAATCAACTGGAATTATTTTAAGACAAGAAACAAACGCGGACTTAACAACAAAAGGCGCTGAATTGACGTTTCAAGAACTTGATGAAAACTTCATTTTTATTTATGAAGACTTGAAAGCGCTTTCCGGATCTTCCAATTTGCCGGCTTGGGTTGTTTCAACAACTTATTCTCAAAACGTTGTTGTTTCTTATGACGGGTTAATTTGGAAATATGTCAACGCGTCGCCTTCAGCCGGTGTTGTTCCTGGATCTGATCCTTTGTTTTGGGTTCAATTAGCACCTACGGAATTGACACACGTTCAAAATTCAGATACAAAGCTTGCTGAAGGTACAGCCGACGAAGTTTCAGCTTTTGAAATTAGAACATTTATTGACGCTTCAACGTCAGGCGATAATATAGGAAACACGGATTTGATTTTAACGGATTCAATCCGAACGCTTGATTTAAGCACAGGGAAATTTGTTTTTGCAAACGGAAAAGTAATTCATGGAACTGATTTGTTGTTGCCTTACGCATTAAGTGTTGAAGGCTTCAGTCAGTCGATTGGTGGTATTTTTTCAGCTTCTTCAGGCTTGAAGGCTATTGTCGGAAGTGATAGCACGGGAACGGGAATTTCTGGAGATACAATTTCAGGCGTTGCGGTTCTTGCAACAGCAACAGGAAACGGAACCGCGTTAAAATCTGTAAGAACGGCCGGCCTTTCAAATCATTCAGTTGGAAAAATATTAATTGAACCAACCGACACGGCTTCGAATTCTGATTCTTCAATTTTTGAAGTTAATTCTTCAACTTTGGGATCAATGCCTTTGCCGCGAATGACAACGACACAAAAAAACGCGATTGTTTCACCGGCGACCGGTCTCTTTGTTTTCGACACAACAACAAACCGTCCTGAATATTACAACGGTACATTTTGGCAGGGAATTTCAATGCGATTTATGCAAGTGTTTTTCACGCAATGGAATCCGACTTCAGGACAAACAGTTGCTTTTGGTAGTGTTGCCGGAACTCCGCAGCTTGCTTCAACTTCACCGGCTCCGCACGAAATTACAATGCATGGAAACGGTGTTATTCGTGGTTGCGATTTTTCGACTTTTGCCGCTGGTTTAGCTGGAACAAATCAAGCATGGTCACTTTATGTAAGGCATAACGGTACTGACTATCTTGTCCAAACAGTTTCTTCAGCCGCAACTGTTCGAACATTTTCAAACACTTCGCTGAACATTCCTTATGTAAACGGGGATATTGTGCGAATGATCTTCGTCAATCCAACTTGGACAACAACTCCAACTCAAATTGTTGGCGGTGGAAATTTAATTCTTCAATAATAAAAAAAAGAAATACATTTGAATCATGATACGATCAAAACTACCCGTTGAATACAATCCGATGCGAAGAAAATCGGGTGTTCTTTATTTGCAAGCTTGCAACAAAAAAGAAGATCAAGAATCTGGAACCGTTGAATTCACTATTCGAATTTTTACACTTGAAACAGTTGTTCAGTTGTTGCCGGTTCAACGTGAAGTAACAAACGAAGACGGATCGAAGTTCGTTGAAAGTTTTATGGCAAACGTTCAAAAAACATTTCTAAAAGAATTGCCTTCAGAAAAAGCAATTTTCAGATTTTCGACATTCTACAATATTGAAGAACTTCGTTCACTTACTCCGGATCAATACGACCAAGCTTTGATTCAACAAATTGATAGAGTGAATAAATTAACTCCAACCGGAAACGAGATTCAAAAAGATTTCTTTTTCTTTGATTGGACGGCTTCAGATTTAGAAATCGTAACAGGACAACAATTAATTGAGTTGTTAACGCCTGTAATAGTTGAATAATGAATTTCGCGGTTCTTTTTGAGTTCTTAAAAAGAAACGGCCTTTCGCCGGTTTCCGGAATTCTTGTTTTTCTTTGGTTCTTCCAGGCGCAAGAAATCGGAAAGCTTCAAGCAACTGTTTTCGATTGTTATGAAGAACGGATCAAGGCGGCCGAATCATTCAATCGATTCACTTCATTAAAAAAAAAATCCGAAGTCAAATTTCCGGAACCGCTTCTTTGCATTATTCCGAAGAATGATTTTACAATAAAACAGGAACATGAAAGAAAAAAACTTGTTTAAAAAAGGAATTGAATTCTTGAAAAGATTTCCGGCTTCAACTCCAGGGAAAAACAAAAAGCGCGGTCGAATTGCTACGGTTGTCGGAACAGCGGCGGCGGCTTTGATCTTTGTCGGCGCGGTTTCAAATCCGATCGGACTTGCGGCTCTTTACACAATTTCGACCGTTTGCGGATCACTTGCGATTTCGGACGGTTCAAAAGTTGAAAAGGAAAATGAATGATTTCGGATTGAATGCCGGCGGCGCTTTGCGAGTTTCGCAAATGCTAACTTTGATTGACGGAAAAGTGATCGGTTCAGATGATTCACAATTATTTGAAAACGTTGGCACGGGAACGGCGGCTTTTTCTAATAACAAAGTGAATCTTTCGGTTGCTTCCGGTCAGTACACGATCAGACAAACGAAGCGTTTCGCGCCTTATTTTTCCGGGAAATCGCAAATTGTTGAAATGACATTCGACAACTTCCAAACACAAGCGAACACGGTTAAAAGAGTTGGATATTTTTCAAGCGGTTCGGTTGCTCCATATGATTCAACGCGTGACGGATTTTATATTGAAAACAACAACGGATCATTCAGTTTAAAAGCTGAACGCGCCGGAAATGTAACCGTGAATGTTCCGTTTGAAATAATGGATAATTTCGACGAAATTCAAAATTACGATTGGTCAAAATTCACAGTTATAGCGTTTGATTTTCTTTGGCTTGGTGGGGCGGTTCTTCGTTTTTTTGTAAAAACTCAAAACGGCTTTGTTTTAGTGCATACAGTAAACTATTCAGGAACTTCAACAGATACTTTCACACTTTCACCAAACCAGCCGATCAGATACGAAATTAGATCGACCGGCGGCGCTGGTTCGTTGCGTTATGTTTGTTCGCAAGTTGCAACTGAAGGATCAATAAACGAAGGGGGAAATACTTTAAGCGTCATTAATTATTCGGCAATCACGACAAACAATATAGGCAAAATTTATGCGCTAAAAGGAATTAAAAAACAAGCCGCGTTCCGTGATGTTGCAATACAAATTATTAACATTGCCTTGACGCTTGGGGCGACTTCAGATTCAGGTGTTTTAATGCTTTTGAAGAATCCGACACTTTCCGCGCCTTTGACGTATGTGAACAAAGAAAAGATTCAAGAAGGAACCGCAACGAATCAAACAATCACGGTAAACACGGGGCGTTTGATTGTTGCTTGTCCTGTTTCGCAATCTGGCGGCGAAACTTCAGCAATGAAAGAAAACTTTCTTTCGTTCCTGACTTCTTCAATAACGGGATCAATTGACGAATTTATTCTTGCTTATATGCCTTCGACAACGAATCAAACAGTTCAAGGAATAATCACAATAAAAGAGTTTTAAATATGATCAATTTAACGAAACTTTCAAACGGTGTTCTTTTTGATCTTTCAGAAATGGACGGAGCCGGAACAACGCGCGCGAAGTTTGTATTTCGACCTTCTTTATTTCATACAATAACGCGCGTTGAAGTTTGGGATGATCGAATAAGTTACAAAACCGCCGAAGATGCTGATTTCAATTTTTCATTTGACGGAATAAATTATTCAGGATTGAAAATAGACGGCCTTTCGGCTTCTGACAATTACGATTTGTTTAATAAATTCATTGCAAAACTATGACGATCCAGCAAAAGAAAATTTTCATTGAAAATCAAGTTCAAGATTTTGATTTCTTCGTTACAATGGGAAACGGATTCGTTTCAAAAGGAATCAAGATTTTCACAGGCGCGAAACAGAACGAAGACGAAAACGGATTCTTTCCAACTCACGCCGGACACTTCCGAAAACCTGAAGAAACTGTTTTCGTTGTTGACGCGCAAAAAGACGGCTATCTTCAACGAGACTTGTTTCAATGGCTTGGTGAATACAAGTATTCGATTCTTTGCTTCCGTAAACAATGGAATGAAGAAGAATTGAAAGACCTGGTTGAAATCGAACGCGCGCTTTTGGGCAAAGAATACGATCTTGAATCGTTGCTTGTTCGTCACCCAAGAAAAAGAATTCTTGAAATCGCTGAAAAGATTGCAAACAAAGACTTCGATGAATGGAAAGAAAAAGATCCAGAAAAAGAAGCCAAACGAATCTATTGTTCTGAAGCTGAATCAATGATCCTTCAATTCAATGACGTTCAATTGACGCCGTTTGAGTTCATGACTGAATTGAAACGAAGATCGTTTGAAGTTGTGTTTTATTTACCTTAATTTTTTAGAGTATGTCAGTACGTTCATATACAGACGAACAATTGATTCAGCGCGTTGAATCTTTGGAATCTTTCAAAGGCTGGAAAGCTGGAAAATATTGTATCATGCTTCGATCAAATGAAGACACGTTTGACCGGTTCGACGACAAGTGTTATTTGTTTGACGTTCTTGTTCAAGATCAAAAACCAAAATTCGCGGCCGTTTATCCAATTACAACAAATGCCGGCGCGCAAGGGTTGAAGAATTACGACAAATATAACGCGCTCGGATGCGCTGTTTTGAAGTCAGATGTTCTTATTTACGGATCGCACCAACCAGGAAAGCACAAAGGAAAATATGACGCTTACACACAAAGAATCGGATTTCCTTACTTTCGTGATGGTGACAAAGACAACCAAGCCGAAGAAATCGGAAAAGAATTTTCAAACATTATCGGAGCAAATATTCACAAGGCCGGCGCGAATAGTGTTCAAATCGGTGGCTGGTCGGTTGCTTGTTTGGTTTTTCCAAAAGAAAACGACTTCAATAAATTTATGTTTTGGGCGAACAAAAACGTTTTGAACGTGGTAATTTTGAAAGAGTTTTAATCAATTCAAAAAAAAATATTTGAAAGGCGTTTCTTTATTGGAACGCCTTTTTTTTATTGGGTTTCAGACGTTTTAAACAATCAAAAGTTAAAACAAAGTTTTACTTTTTTAAACAAAAGTTTTGTTTGTTTGAATTCTTTTTTCATATATTTGTTCATGTCAAACAAACAAAAACAGAAATTATGAACTTTCAAGAATTAAACACGCTAATCGAATCACTGAAGAAAAATAAAAAAGGTAACAAAGATTTGATTAAGTTCTACGAAGCAAAAAGAAAACAGATTTTAACAGATGCATTTAATAAGGGGTTTGAAAAATAACCCATGTCAAACAATTAACACAAGCAAAAATGAAAAAGAAACAAGATCACACACCTTCAAAAAGCGAGCAAATAGCCGCTTTCATTTGCCTTTGCGCTGCAATGTTCTTATTTAGCGGCCTTCTATTTTTCGCAATCTCAAAAGGATAAAAGATGAAACGATTCAAGCAATTAATCTATTTAGCCGGAATTATCTTCTTCGGCTTGATGTGTTCAAAAGTTGGTTTTGATTACGGAACCGAAACGGGATATTTGAACGGAAAAAAGAACGCGTTCGCCGAAATGGAAAACGCTATTCAGTATGAAATTTTAACGCCGGAAAGCGTTTCGGCTATTGATTCACTTTATTATGTGCAGCATGAAAACAGAAAATAAAAGTTTGTTTTTGGATTTCGAAAAATACGATTCGGAAAACCCTCAAATCTGGGAAGCGTTTGTTCACTTTTCTTTCAAAGCAATCGGAAAAGGATTCAAGCGAATCGGAGCGCGTCAAGTATTTGAAGCTATTCGCTGGGAAACAAAGGTTCAAGGAAACGACGGATTCAAAGTCAATAATTCTTACACTTCGGATTATGCTCGAAAGTTCGTCGAAAAGTTTCCGCAACACAAGGATTTATTTGTTTTTCGGGAACAACTCACGCCGCGAATTTCAAGCAAGAAAGAAAAGGATCTTTC
>VFQT010001829.1_pt1 | contig 23885 bp, 18 predicted proteins | sample 3512381 | NCBI WGS metagenome assembly VFQT01 (sample SAMN10412376, study PRJNA504923) | tailings metagenome | isolation source: Relicate 2 Philex TSF3 active mining site | place: Philippines: Tuba, Benguet | collected 2017-08-29
CGATCTCGCCGCGCGCATGCGCAAGGCGGCCGACCGGCTCATCGGCGGCGCTCCAGTTCTCGAACCGCTCGCTCGAATTCAAACGATGCCGGATCTCATCGGCTTTCTGAACTCCAGCGGCATCCTGACCGCTGGCGATCCTGGTTGAGGACGTGCCGAACTACGGATCGGGTTGGGAGAGGCACGCGAAAAGGGAGTGGAGAGATGGCAGTCGATCGCGTGATGATCACGGAAGAAGTGCAATGGGGAAAACTCGTCAAATCCTGGGCGACGGGCGAGAATTACATGGGACCGGGCACGACGCTGCCACCGGTGCCGAAGACAATCCAGGAATTGAAGGATCAGTGCACGCAATTCGGCATCGGGCTGCAACTGCCCGACAACATCACTGGGCTCGTCGTGATGCAGTACAGCGAGGAGACGCTAGCGTTGCGACTGCCGCCGAAATCGCTGGTCAAGAAGAGTGAGGAGAGCTTCGCCAAGAACCCCGGGGCTGCTTATCCGATCCCTCAATTCTACGACACGTTCTATGGACATGGCATTCCGGCGGGCAAGGATCCCATGATGCTGCACGCTTGCCGCATCGGCGATTATGTGGTTCGCAACTGCTATTGAACCAGCCGCCGTTCGCTTCGCGCGGGTCGCTGAACGCTGGCGACCCGCCCTCCGATCCCTACCAGGTGAGATCGGCTGCGGCAGCGACCGCAGGCGGTGCGTCCGCCGTGAAGAGCCGCACGAGCGCTTCCACCGAGATGGCGCCATCCACGATCGTCTCGTCGCGATGAATGCCCGTCGCGATGAACAATGCATCGACACCCGCCACCTGTGCACCGGCGAGATCCGTTCGGAGCGCGTCGCCGATCGCCAACACACGGTCGGCCGGCACAGGCCCGCCGCGCAGATCGGCGGCCAGCGAAAACGCCGTCTCGTAGGCCAGCGCGTGCGGCTTTCCGGTCCATACCACGTCTCCGCCCATGCTCTCGTAAAGCGCTGCGATCGCGCCCGCACATGGCAGAAGGTCGGGACCCACATGCACATGCAGATCCGGGTTGGCGCACACGAACGTCAACTCCCGCGATAAGGCTTTCTCGAGCAGCGGCAGGTAGTCCTCCGCCGTCTCGGTCCGGTCATGCACCAGCCCCGAGCAGACGATGGCCTCGGCGCTCGCGATGTCGGGAGCCAACTCCGGAAGAGCCGACATGAGCGGCTGGCTGCGGCGCTCGGGCCCGATATGGTGCAGACGGCGCCAGCCTCTGCGGCGGACTTCGTCGAGAGCCAATTCACCCGACGAGACGATGGCATCCCAGGCATCGCGCCGCACGCCTCGTTCGTCGAGAATCTCCGCGACCCGTGAGACCGGCTGCGGCGCATTCGTGATGAGCACCACCGTACCGCCCTGCGCCCGAAATCGCGGAAGCGTCTCGTTGGCGGCAGGAATGGCCTTCAGGCCATCGTGCACCACCCCCCAGATGTCGCTGAAGAGCACATCGTACTTCCCGAGCAGGGAGCCACAGGCGGACAGGATCGGCGGGGACATCGATTACAGGCTCCGGTTTCATACGTATGGGCGTTAGACGCGTTCCATTAGGGGGCGCCGCGGCTCCTTGCAACCGGTGCCACGGCATCGATATCGGCATTCCCGGGATGCAGCGCAACGTCTGGCTTGCTAGGTTGATCTGCAAATCGAACCCGTAGTGAGGTTGAACGTGGGTGAATTCGCCTATCGGAGGCCACGAACGCTGCCTGAGTGCACGGCTCTGCTCGCGGAGGATGGTGCCAAAGCGCTCTCGGGTGGCACGGATCTCGTTCCGCAATTGCGCGAGCGGCGACGCCAGGCGCGAACCGTCATCGACTTGAAGCACGTGCCGGAGCTTGCAGCGGTTACACGCTCGGCTGACGGTGGCTGGCGCATCGGCGGCGCGGTGAGCGTCCGCACGCTCGGCGCGAACACGGAATTTGCCGCTGAGCATACCGGCCTCCTCGCGTCCGCGCGCTTGATCGGCAGTCTGCAGGTGCAGAGCCGCGCTTCACTCGCCGGCAATCTCTGCAATGCGGCGCCGTCCGCGGACGCCGTTCCTCTCCTGATCGCCCTGGACGCCTCCTGTGAGATCGTCTCCCGCACTGGAAAGCGGGTTCTGGTGGCTGGCGAAGTCCCCACGGGTCCCGGCCGCAACGCGCTGGCTCCCGGAGAATTGGTCGAGGCGGTCGTATTGCCACCGCGCCCGGAGCGCTCCGCTGTCCGTTATCTCCGCTTCACACCACGCAGGGAGATGGACATCGCCATTGCCGGGAGCGGCGTTCGCATCGATCTCGACGACGAGGGCCGCATCACGAATGCTGCCGTCGTGTTGGCCTCGGTCGCGCCCATCCCGCTGCGCGCAAGGCGCGCCGCCGCCAGCCTTCTCGGCGAACGTCCCTCTGCGACCCTCATCGAGGATGCCGCCACGATCGCCGCATCGGAGGCGACACCGATCAGCGACACGCGCGGTTCCGCCGACTACCGGCGCGACCTCGTCGCCGTGTTGACCCGGCGTGCCCTCGCCGACTGTGCCCGCGAACTGGGAGTCAGCCTCACATGAAGCAGATCATCTCGTGCAAGGTGAACGATGAGCCGCACGAAGCGCTGGCCGCAGGCAGCGAGACGTTGCTCGAATTGTTGCGTGACCGGCTGGGGCTGACGGGCACCAAGGAAGGCTGCAGCAATGGCAACTGCGGCTCCTGCACCGTCCTCATGGACGGCGCACCGGTCTGTGCCTGCCTCGTGCTGGCGGGAGAGGCCGACGGTGCCGCGATCACAACCATCGAAGGCATCGCCAAGGGCAACGATCTGCATCCCGTCCAGGCGGCGCTTATCGCCCATGGCGGCACGCAGTGCGGCTTCTGCACGCCCGGCATCGTGCTGTCGGCGGTCGCGCTGCTCGAGCGTACGCCCGCGCCCAGCGAACACGAGATCCGGCATGCCATCGCCGGAAACCTCTGCCGGTGCACCGGCTACGACAAGATCGTCGAGGCCATCGCCGCCGCTGCCAGCACTTCGACGAGGACGCCATGAGCGCAACCGACACCAGAGACCTCCGCATCGTCGGCAAGCGCGTGCCGCGCGTGGATGCGGGAGAGCGTGTGACCGGACGCGCCATCTACCCGGCAGACCTCGTACGGCCAGGCATGGTGGTCGGCCGTGTCAAGCGCAGTTCCCAAGCGCATGCGCGCATCCTGTCCATCGACGTTTCGAAAGCGAAAGCGCTTAAGGGCATTCTCGCCGTGGTGACGGCGGCCGACTTTCCCGAAGTGCCGCCCAACACGATCATTCCTTTCGGCGAGACGGGGGCGGATGCCTGGGTATCCGCGGTCATCGTCATGGCTCGCGACCGCGTCCTCTGGCGCGGCCAACCCGTGGCAGCGGTTGCCGCCGTGGATCGCGCGACCGCTGACGCGGCACTAGACCTCATCGAGGTGGCCTACGCCCCCCTGCCCGTAGTCATGGACATCGCGGCCGCAACGCAACCCGACGCGCCGCTACTCTATCCCGATATGAAGCCGAAGGGCTTCGACGGCATTCCTGCCGTGCGAAACGCCGGCAGCCGCACGCTGATCTCGCGAGGCGATACCGCATCTGCGCTCTCCCGTGCGGCGGCGGTTGGTGAGGCGCGGACGATCATCGATACCGGTCACCAAGGCTACATCGAGCCACATGCCTGCGTGGCCGAAGCCGATCCCACCGGCAATGTCACCATCTGGGCGTCGACACAAGGCGGTTTCCAGACCGAGATCCAGACCGCGGTCATTCTCGGCATTCCACAATCGCGATTGAAGATCGTCCCCCTCGAAATCGGTGGTGGCTTCGGCGGCAAGATCACCGTGCACCTGGAGCCCTTGGCGGCAAGGCTCGCCATGTCTTGCGGCCGGCCGGTGAAGATGGTCATGAGCCGCGAGGAACTTCTCGCGGGCGGCTCGGGCCCAGCCGCCGCCGCCCGCATCGACGTGACGGTCGGTGCGGACCAGGACGGCAAACTCACCGCGATCGACGGTCAATACGTGTTCGACACGGGCGGCATCCCCGGCACGCCGACGACTTTGCTCATGCAGGCGTCCGCCGCCTGCTACCAGTGCCCGAACCTGCGGCTCGACGGCTACGACGTCATGACCAACAAGCCCCGCACGGAGGCCTATCGCGGCCCCGGCGGGATCCAGGCGGCCTTCGCGGTCGAACAGGCGATGGACGAGGTCGCGCTGAAGCTGAATCTCGATCCACTGGAACTGCGCCACCGCAACGCCGCAGTCACCGGAAGCCTGATGCCGATCGGAACACCGTTCCCGCCGATAGGCCTGACCAACATCCTCGATGCGGTCGCGGCCCACGCCTGCTGGCGCGATCCGCTCGGCGCAGGCGTGCTCCCGCGAGGCCGCGGACTGGCGCTCGGCTATTGGCGTGGGACGTCCATGACCTCTGCCGCGCATGTGACGATTGCCGGTGATGGCCGTGTGATGGTCACCATGGGCTCGGTGGACATTTCCGGCACCCGCACGACAATGGCACAGGTGGCGGCAGAGGAGATGCAGCTCCCTCTGTCCGACGTCTTCGTTGCAATGGGTGACACCAAGTCGTCGGGCTATTCCGACGCTGCCGCCGGCAGCCGCTTGGCGCGCACCATGGCCGCTGCGGTGGCGGACGCCTGCCAGGACGCCCTCTCCCAATTGAAGCTGCGTGCCGCCCAGCGCCTGCAGTGTGCACCGGATCGCGTGACCTACAGCGACGGCGTGTTCCGTACGTCCGACGCTGGCGGGGCCTCCATCAGCATATTCGATCTGATGCGTGCGACGCTGACAGACGGCGCCATCATCGGGCGCGGCGTCTCCACGAAGCTGCCCCTCGGCGTCGAAATCGGCGCGCATGTCGTGGACGTGGAGGTCGATCCGGAAACCGGGCAGGTTACGGTCCTGCGCTATACCGCGTTCCAGGACGTCGGCCGCGCGTTGAACCCGGCTGCCGTCGAAGGGCAGATCGAAGGCAGCGTCGTGCAAGGGCTGGGCTGGGCTCTGACGGAAGGCTTCGACTATGCGGACGATGGACGCCTCCGCAATGCGAGCCTGCTGGACTACCGCATGCCCACGGCGCTGGACGTGCCTCCCATCGAGGTCGTGCTGATCGAGACGCCCGTACCGAATGTGCCCTACGGCGTGCGCGGTGTGGGAGAGATGCCCATCGTGCCGCCGGCGGCGGCCGTCGCCAATGCGATCCGTCGCGCGGTCGGCGTGCGGGTCAACCACATGCCTATGACGCCGGAGCGGGTCCGCGCCGCGATCAGGAAGGCACACGGCTGACGTCGGGCCGGCGTGAGGGAGACGATGGACCACCCGTTCGCGCCGTGCCATCGTAGCCGCCGAAAAAGCAATCCGAGGAACCCCGGAACACGGCTGGCGGACACCGCCGGCCGTCTCTCTTGAAGGAGCGCCGTCGACACATGTCAGAGCAGATGAATGGAGCCGAGAGCCTTGTACGGACGCTGATCGCGGGTGGCGTGAACGTCTGCTTCACGAACCCCGGCACGTCCGAGATGCACTTCGTGGCCGCCCTCGACAAGGTACCGGGCATGCGCTGCGTCCTCGGCCTGTTCGAGGGCGTCGTGACCGGCGCGGCGGACGGCTACTACCGCATGCTCGGAAAGCCGGCCTCCACGTTGCTGCACCTTGGCCCGGGCCTCGCCAACGGCCTCGCAAACCTCCACAATGCCAAGAAGGCCAGTTCCGGCATCGTCAATATCGTCGGGGAGCACGCGACCTATCACATCGCGCACGATGCGCCGCTCACCTCCGACATCGAAGGCGTCGCGCGGCCCATGTCGCACTGGGTGAAGACCTCGCCTAACTCGACCACGATTGCCGCCGACGGCGCGCTCGCCATCGAGGCGGCCTGCACGGCACCCGGCCAGATCGCAACTCTCATCCTGCCTGCCGACACGGCCTGGGGACCTGCAAACGGCATCGCCGAAACGCGGCCACAGCCGCCGCTCCCCAAGGTGTCGGAGGACGCCGTGAAAGCCGCCGCCGCGATGCTGACGAGCGGGCAGAAGGCGACGCTGCTGATGGGCGGAGCGGCGCTGCGCCACGCCACGCTGGAACTTGCTGGCCGCATCGCGGCTAAGACGGGCTGCGGCATCCTCACAGAAGGCGCCAATACGCGGCTGGAACGCGGCGCTGGCCGCGTGCAGGTCGAACGCATTCCCTACGTCGTCGACAAGGCGCTCGGCGTGATGAAGGAAGCCGGCAACCTCGTGCTCGTCGGTGCGCGCGAGCCCGTCGCCTTCTTCGCCTATCCCAACAAGCCGAGCCTGTTGATGGCCGAAGGCGCCAAGTCCACCAAGCTCGCGGGCATCGAGGACGACATGCACGCAGCGCTTGAGGCTTTGGCCATCGAACTGGGCGCGATCGCCACGCCGCCTGCCCGCGTGGCCGCCCCACGGCGCCCCGCGATCCCCACGGGCGCGATCCGGCCCGAGACCATCGCGCCGATCCTGGGCGCCTTGATCCCAGAGAATGCCATCGTCGTCGACGAGAGCGTCACCACGGGCCGCGAGTTCTTCGGGGAGACCGCCGGCGCCCCGCCGCACGACTGGATCAACAACCGCGGCGGCTCGATCGGCTACGGCCTGCCCGTTGCCATCGGCGCGGCGATCGCCTGCCCGGACCGCAAGGTCCTCGCAATGATCGGCGACGGCAGCGCCATGTACACGATCCAGGCGCTTTGGACGATGGCGCGGGAGAACCTTGACGTGACGGTTCTGATCTTCGCAAACGGCTCCTACAATATCCTACGCGGCGAACTGACGAACGTCGGTGTCCGCAATCCCGGCCCCCGCGCGGTGGACATGCTGTCGCTAGGCCGCCCCGATCTCGACTGGGTCCAGATGGCGCGCAGCATGGGCGTGCCCGCGCGTCGTGCAGACGATTGCGCCCAGCTCGCCAAAGCGATCGAGGCTGGGTTGGCGTCGGGAGGACCCAACCTCGTTCAGGTGAGCATGTAGGGCGTCGAAGCAGACGCACCACGACGCCGCCGAAGCCCCGCACCCCATGGGATCGCCTGTCTGGCGGTCCCATTTTCTATACCGAGCCACTGTCGAAAGCGGCCGCTGCTTACACAAAACGACGCAGCCGCAGATGTCTGTCCTCTCCGATCGAAAAGCCCACGCCGCAGCATCGCACGGAAACCACAGACACTTTTTGCAACATCGCCACGCACCGGCGCGCCACCTTAAAATTAGAGTATTTCCAAAGAGTTGCATTCTATCTCTGGCGGCTTGACAGGCCTTCCGCGCTGCGTAATTCATACTTCACAAGTATAGAATTCAGCCCGCATCGAAGCTCTGCTCGGTGCCGCCAGGAGACCAGGATGCAACCTCGACACAAGAGCCTCGCCCTTTCCGCCACCCTCGCTGCCGCCTTGGCCGCTGCCGGCACGGCCCCGGTTCTGGCCCAGGGTGGTGCCGTGAACATTTACTCCTCGCGCGAGCCGGCGCTGATCGAGCCTCTGTTGAAGGCATTCCAGGAGAAAACCGGCATCAAGGCGAACGTCGTCTACATCAAGGATGGCATGATCGAGCGCGCCGCGGCGGAAGGTGCGAACAGCCCCGTCGATGTCTTTCTCGATGTCGACATCGGCCGGCTCGTCAACGCAAAGGCGAAGGGCGTCTCGCAGCCGCTCCTCTCGAAGAGCGTCGCCGCCGATGTGCCGGCCCAGTACCGGGATCCCGAAGGCCACTGGATTGGCCTGTCACAACGCGCACGGGTGGTGTTCGCATCGAAGGAACGCGTGAAGCAGGACAGCATCACCTACGAGGAACTGGCTCAGCCGAAGTGGAAGGGTAAGGTGTGCTCGCGCTCGGGACAGCACACGTACAACGTCGGCCTGCTCGCCTCCATCATCGCGCACGCGGGCGTGGCGAAAGCGGAAGAATGGGCGAGGGGGGTAAAGAACAATCTCGCGCGCAAACCGGCCGGTGGTGACCGCGATCAAGCCAAGGCGATTTTCGCGGGCCAATGCGACGTCGCCATTGCCAACACCTACTACATGGCCGCGATGCAGACGAATACGAAGAACCCCGAGCAGCAGAAGTGGGCCGCCGCCATCAAGATCCTATTCCCCAATTCCGGTGATCGCGGCACGCACGTGAACATCTCAGGTGCGGTATTGGCCAAGCATGCGCCCAACAAGCCGAACGGCGTCAAGCTGATCGAGTACCTCGCCTCCGACGAGGGGCAGCGCGTCTATGCCGAACGCGTCAACGAGTATCCTCTGAAGAAAGGTGTCGCCGTCTCGAAGCTCGTCGCGGGCTGGGGAACTCTGAAGCCGGACACGCTGGCCTTCGACAAGATCGCGAGCTTGCGCAAGACGGCATCCGAGATCATGGACAAGGTGAACTTCGACGCTGGCCCGGGGAATTGAACCGCGCAACTCGAGCCAGGAAGAGAAACTCATGTCCAAGCGCATTCCGTCTCAGCGCTCCTCACACGCGAGCGGCCTTTGCCCATTGCGCTTTGCACCCTACCTGCCGGAGCCGGAGCGCCTCGTCGCGCTCGGCTTCCGCTATTGGCTTCAAGGACGGGCGACCGGCGACATCGCGTGCTGGGAACGCACCTGGCAGCTCTATAGCGGCGTTCTCGGTGTGGCTGGGGCGAGGATCGCAGTCGGCTGCCTGTCGGGCTGGGTGCGATCGGTCAGCGATACGGCCATCCGCAACATCGAGGTGCTACCGAACGGCTGTAGCGGTTTCTGCCGCGACGAATGCATCGCCGTGTCGATGATAGCGGCCTGTCAGCATCAGGTCTGTCCGGCACTTCGCGCCTGCGCCTTCGCTCTGGCGGAGTCCTCGCTGATCGATGGTGTTGTCGATGCGGCGCAGGACTTCGCGGACACCATGAGCAGCCTCGAGCAGGTCCTATCGCCAGGGTCGATCGTCGCGGCACCAGCAGAGACGAATTTCGCACCGGCTTTTCTTCAATGAAGTCTCGATAGAGTTCCGGCTCCGACGCTTGGTCCAGAGCACGACGCACGCGGAACCAAGTGTCGGAGCTGGAGGGAACACGAGCGACTTCATGATGCCAGCTTAGCTCCTGCATTTGACGTTTGGTTGCGAGCCCTGCCGCGACCGGGAACCGAACATCAGATGCGCGACACTGGCGACGCCATATCGAGCCAAGGAACGGCCAGCATGATCGTGTGCTCGTGCAACGTGATTACGGATCGCGACATCGAACGCGCTCTGGTCGAGATCTTCAGTCTGCCCGACGCTCCGATCCCCACACCGGGTCTGGTGTATCGGCATTTGTCGCATCGCATGAACTGTTGCGGTTGTGCCCCCCTGGCCGTGAGCACGATCTACCAGCGTCTCGAAGTTCTGGAGCAGCGCGGCGAAATCTGCCGCTTCCGCTGCGCCGATGTCCGCAGCAAACTGCGTGTCATCATGGACAAGGCAGCGACGGCGCCACTGCGCAACGCTGCATCCGCCACCCCATCCCCGAGCTCTGTTTCGGCCCGCCGATCCACGGGTTGACGCCGATCCGGCTTCGGACAGAAACTCTAACGAACAGCAGTGAAAGTCGACATCGGCGTCCGCCCGCCCTGGGTCGGCGCTGCTCCTATAGAAAGGACACGTCCATGAAGGGTAGCAAAGCCGTCATAGAAGTACTCAACGAAGCCCTTCGCCACGAGCTGGCCGCCATCAACCAGTACTGGCTCCACTATCGGCTTCTCGATGACTGGGGATTCACGCTCCTCGCCAAGAAGGAGCGAGAGGAATCCATCGAGGAGATGGGTCATGCCGATACGCTCGTCACGCGCATCATCCTGCTCGAAGGCTTTCCGAACATGCAGACGTTGGCCCCACTGCGTATCGGCCAGAACCTGAAGGAAGTGCTCGAGTGCGATCTGGCAGCGGAGTACGAAGCGCAGGCCCTTTACAAGAAGGCGCGTGAAATCTGCCGCAAGGAAGAGGACTTCGTGTCGATGGAGCTTTTCGAGAAACTGCTCGCCGACGAAGAAGGTCACATCGACTTCATCGAAACGCAACTCTCGCTGCTCGATCAGATCGGCATACAGAACTACGGACAGCTGCAGGCTGCCCCTGCGAACAGCTCAGGCGATTGAGAGCGCGGACGCCGAGCGCTTTTTTTTCGCACGCTGCGCAGTACGACACATAGAAAAACCCCGCCGGTTTCCGGCGGGGTTTCTTTTGTATCGAGCGGGAGCCGAGGCTTCCGCTCTTTCACTAATGTTCTTGTCGAGGCGGAACAGCGCGACCGCTTACTTGTCGTCGCCTTCGCGCTTCTTCATGGCCGCCTTGAAGATGTCACCCAGTGAAGCGCCCGAGTCGGACGAGCCATACTGTGCGACAGCCTGCTTCTCCTCGGAGATCTCCAGCGCCTTGATAGAGAGCTGGATCCGGCGCGAGTGCTTGTCGAACATCAGCACTTGAGCGTCCACCTTGTCGCCGACGTTGAAGCGCTCGGGACGCTGCTCGGACCGGTCGCGCGAGAGGTCGGACCGCTTGATGTAGGCGGTGATGTCCGTATCTGCCACCTTCACCTGGATGCCGTTCGGCTCGACCAGAATGACTTCGCACGTGACGGCGTCGCCCTTCTTGTACTTGCCCAGCGTATCCATGGGATCGCCGGCGAGCTGCTTGATGCCGAGGCTGATACGCTCCTTGCCGCTGTCCACATCGAGCACCACGGCCTTCACCATGTCGCCCTTCTTGTAGTCCTTGATCACCTCGTCGCCCGGACGGCTCCAGTCGAGGTCGGACAGATGCACCATGCCGTCCACGCCGCCATCGAGCCCGATGAACAGGCCGAACTCGGTGATGTTGCGCACCGGACCTTCGACTTCCGAGCCCTTCGGGTGAGCAGACAGGAACGAATCCCAGGGATTGTCCTGCGTCTGCTTGAGACCGAGCGAGATGCGGCGCTTGTTGGGATCCACTTCGAGGATCTGGACATCCACCTGCTGGCTCGTCGAGACGATCTTGCCGGGATGGATGTTCTTCTTCGTCCAGCTCATCTCCGAGACGTGGATGAGGCCTTCGACACCCGGCTCCAGTTCGACGAACGCACCGTAGTCGGCGATGTTCGTGACCGTACCCGTGAAGCGGGCGCCGACCGGGTACTTCGCTTCGATGCCCTGCCACGGATCGGAAAGCAGCTGCTTCATGCCGAGACTGATGCGCTGCGTCTCGGGGTTGATGCGGATGATCTGCACCTTCACCGTGTCACCGACGTTGACCACGTCGCTCGGGTGATTGACCCGGCGCCACGCCATGTCGGTCACGTGCAGCAGGCCATCGATGCCGCCCAGGTCGATGAACGCACCGTAATCCGTGATGTTCTTGACCACGCCGTCGATGACCTGGCCCTCGGCCAGACGCGACACGATCTCCGAACGCTGCTCGGCACGCGTCTCCTCCAGCACCGAGCGGCGCGAGACGACGATATTGCCGCGACGGCGATCCATTTTCAGGATTTGGAACTGCATCGGCTGATGCATCAGCGGACCGATGTCGCGTACCGGACGGATATCCACCTGACTGCCCGGCAGGAAGGCCACGGCACCATCGAGATCGACGGTGAAGCCGCCCTTGACCTTGTTGAATATGACGCCCTCGACCTTCTCGTTCGCCTCGAAGCGCTTCTCGAGACGGACCCAGCTCTCCTCGCGGCGTGCCTTCTCACGGGACAGGACGGCCTCACCGAGCGCATTTTCCATGCGCTCAAGGTAGACCTCGACCTCGTCGCCGACGCTCAGCTCAGCCGGCTTGCCGCCAATGCCGAACTCCTTGAGGGGAACACGGCCTTCCATCTTCAGGCCGACGTCGATCAGCGCGAGATCCTTCTCGATGGCTGTGATGCGGCCCTTGACGACGGTCCCTTCCAGGGCGGTATCGCCGCCCATGGCCTGGTCGAGCATCGCGGCGAAATCGTCACGCGAGGGGTTCAACTCGTTCATACCGGACGTAGCAGTCATTCAAGCTCCTCGATTGGGTCGAAGTGGTGTGCCTGTTGCGATGATGATGCCCGTTGCGCAGCGCGAATGCGGCTAAAGCCCTCTGCAGCGGGGGAGTCCCGCTGAAGCTGGCTGACAAGCTCTCTGGCTCGGGTAATCTTTGATCGGGTGTCTGCCGATAGAGGGCCTATGCCCGCCAACTCGGATTGAGCCGCTCTTTGCGAACGACCCTATTGGCTGATTTTCCTCTTGATCAGTCCAACGGCAGCCTCGAATGCGGCTTCTATATCCAAATCTGTCGTATCTAGCAAGATAGCGTCGTCGGCCTGACGCATCGGTGCGTCGGTCCGTGCCATGTCGCGGGCGTCGCGCTGGCGCAGTTCTTCGAGCACATCGTCGTATCTCACGTTCGGATCTTTGGCGCTCAACTCGGCGTGCCGCCGCCGGGCCCGCACCTCGACCGCAGCGGTCACGAATAGCTTCACGTCCGCATCCGGACAGACCACGGTTCCGATATCCCGCCCGTCGAGCACAGCGCCCGGCGGACGGCCGGCGAATGTGCGCTGGTACTCGAGCAACGCCTGCCGCACCTGCGGGTGCCGCGCGACCATGGAGGCGGCCTCGCCGGCCCTCGCCCCGCGCAGTGCCGCGTCGTCGAGGGACGCAGGATCGAGCTTTCGCGCCATCGTTGCGGCCAGCACCTCGTCGGAGAGCTCGCCACCGGCAGCTGACACGTCGCGCGCCACGGCTCTATAGAGCAAGCCGGTGTCGAGATACGCCAAGCCAAGATGCTCCGCGATCCGCCGGGCCAGCGTGCCCTTGCCCGATGCCGCCGGGCCGTCGATGGCGATGATCATGCGCGTTGCGTCCTCGTCCGCCACAAGCGATGCCGCAGGAGGCGGCAGCGAGGAACAGCTATGAGGAATCGCGATCGAGGGCAACGCTCCCGATTCCTCCGTGGCGTGTGGCGACAGGCATCGATGTTTTGCTTACCAAGTTCGCCGTTGCCGCTGAACAGTCGCAGCTTGGCCGTCAAGTGTTCGCAATCCCGCACTAAGTATCGACTCGTGAAAAAGGCCGCCTCGTTCACGTTTCGCCGGTTTTCGAGACGCGATGTAGCTGCCGAATCAAGCCGGGGTCCACGGTGATTAACGGGGCGTTAACCGATTAAGGGTTAACTGACCGTGGATGTAGAGGTGTCGATATGCTGCGTACTGTTCGCGTACTGTTGAGTGAGATGACCCAGAGGCAGACCGTCCGAGCCGGTGCGCTGCTTTTGTTGACGTCCAGCATCGCCGGTTGCAGTGCCGATATCGGCCGTCTTGATTTCTCCGGAATCGGACCCGGCGAAAGCCGCACATCGACGGCATCGGTCCCCTTGCCCTCCGCACCGATGCGCCGCAACGTCGGTGCCCCGATCGATACGATCGACGAAGACGCCGGTCCCCCACCGCGGCCCTATTACGGGCGCGATCCGGCCACGGGACGCGCAGAATCGTCGCGTCAACCTTCGGGCCGGACGGCCGGCTTCTCCGAGCCGACGCGCGACTTGCTTCCTCCACCAACGACGACGTCTGACACGCGCTCTGCGCGCCGCCCCGCGATGCCCGTCGCCTCGTCGCCTCCCCCGGCTAGTCCGGATTCCTTGGTCGAGGTGAGGTCAGGCGATACGCTCTACGGCATCGCGCGTCAGCACAAGGTATCCGTATCCGAATTGATGGCCATCAATGGATTGCAGGGCCCGACGATCCGCCCCGGCCAGAAGCTGCGTCTCCCCTCCGGGCGGCGTTCGATCGCGCACCGCACGGCGGTTCGCACGCAGAAGATCGCAATTCCCGCCACGCCTCCGAAGGGACCGGATCCGGTCGCGGACAAACCTGCCACGACTGTTTCCTGGACGGGCACGCATACGATCGCAGCCGGCGAGAGCATCTATCGTATCGCCCGCCGGCATCATGTGACGTCTGCCCAGCTTCAAGCTGCGAACGGCATCACGGATCCCACGAAACTTCGCGTCGGGATGGTGATCAAGGTGCCAGGATCTCCGGAAGGTGCCCCCCCACCCATCGCCTCTGCACCGCCTCCTCCACCCGCGCCTCAAACGCGGAGTGAGCCGCCGGTCGATGCGGCCGCGACCGCGGCCAAGGTCGGCGGCGGTCAGTTCACAATTCTGAACCAGCCCCGCGCGGAGACGCCGGAAGAAAAGCCACGACAAGTGGCAGAACTCGGCCCCGCCGCGACAGGCACCCGCACGGATATAGTCTCCGATGCGAGCCCGGCCGGCGAGGCTGGAACAGGGAAGTTCCGGTGGCCCGTGAAAGGGCGCATCATCGCGGGCTTCGGCAAGCGCTCGGACAACACTCAGAACGACGGGATCAATATCTCCGTTCCCCCGGGAACCGACGTGCATGCAGCCGAAAGCGGCGAAGTGGCCTATGCCGGCGACGATCTCAAGGGCTACGGAAACCTGATCCTCATTCGCCACCCCGGGAATTGGGTATCCGCCTACGCCCACAACGAACAGATCCTCGTCAAGCGTGGCGACAAGATCAAACGCGGGCAGCCCATCGCCAAAGCGGGCAAGACGGGTGCCGTCGATCAGCCGCAAGTGCACTTCGAACTCCGGCAAGGCTCCAAACCGGTCGATCCGTTGCCGTATCTCGACAAGCAGTGATACGACCTGCGACGCTCGACCAGCCAACGCACATTCCGAACGAGGGGGCCCGAGTGCCCCCTTTTTTCGTTCGTTGACGCCCTCCCCGCCTACCGCCTTATGATGAGACGAAAACGAGGCTGGCGCGATGACTGGCCAACGGTGGGAACGCCTTGTCTGGGGATGGCACGATGCAGTGGATCGGAATTGACGTTGGCGGCACGTTCACCGATGCGGTCGCATATGACGACGAGACGGGGGCGATGCGCTTCGCCAAGGCTCCCTCCACACCATCCGACCCTACGCAAGCTCTCTTCGACGTGCTCTCTCTGTTGCAGGTCGATTGTGCATCGATAGATCGCTTCGTTCATGGCGTCACGATCGGCACCAATGCCGTGCTCGAGGGCAAGGGCGCCGACGTCTGGATGCTCGTGACGCGCGGCTTTCGCGACGTTCTCGAGATCGGCCGCACCAATCGCCCGATCCTCTATGATATCCGGACACAGAAGACGCCGCCGCTCATCCCGCGGACCCGCGCGCTCGAGATAGACGAGCGCCTGATGTTCGATGGTTCGGTACGCAAGGCACTCGATGCCGAGGAAGTCCGGCAAGCGATCGAGCGACTGCCGAATGGCGCGGATGTCGCTCTGGCGATCTGTTTCCTGCACAGCTACGCCAATCCGGCCCATGAGGAGACGGCAGAGACGATCGCACGCAGCGCGCGGCCGGAACGGTTCGTCTGCACATCGTCCGGCGTGCTGCCGCAGTTTCGCGAGTACGAACGTTTCAACACCACGGCGCTCAACGCCTACATCGGGCCGCTGATGGGCCGTTATCTCGGCCGGTTGCAGAAGGGACTGGACGAGCGCGGCTTCAAGCGCAAGCTATATATCATGACGTCGGGCGGCGGCGTCGCCACGGCCGAGCGCGCGGCTCAGCTGCCCGTCGCGACCGTGTTGAGCGGCCCGGCGGGCGGCGTGGCTGCCGCAGTCCACCTCGGCGCAGCGCTCGACATTCCCAACATCATCACCTGTGACATGGGCGGAACGTCGACGGACGTCTGCCTCATCGACGGCCTGACGATCCCCGTCACCAACGAACAGCGCATCGCCGACTACGCCAATCGCATGCCGCAGATCGCCATCAATGCGGTGGGCGCCGGCGGCGGCTCGATCGGGTGGCTCGACGCAGGCGACATACTTGCAGTCGGTCCGCAGAGCGCGGGCGCTTCGCCGGGCCCCGCATGCTATGGCCGAGGCGGCACCGCGCCGACCGTGACCGACGCGAACCTCGCGCTCAACCGGCTTTCGGCAGGTTCTCCGCTCGGTGGCCAGATCGAACTCGACCGCAACCTCGCACTCGCGGCCCTGGAGGGATTGGGCAAGCGCATCGGCCTCGATGCGGTCACGCTCGCCGACGGAATCGTACGCATCGCCGTCGCGCGCATGGTCTCCGCCATCAAGCAGATCTCCATCGCGGACGGCCACGACCCCCGCGATTTCGTCTTGCTTCCGTACGGCGGCGCAGGCCCCATGCACGCCGTCGCCATCGCCGACGAGCTGGAGATCTCGCGCATCCTGGTGCCCAACAGTCCCGGCAACTTCGCTGCCTTCGGTTCGCTCATATCGGATCTCAGGCGCGACTACGTGCAGACGCGCACGCTCGTCGTCGAGCCTTCACGATGGGATGATATAGAGCGCACCTATGCGGCCATCGAGTCCCAGGCACGCGACGACCTCGTTGCGGAAGGCGTCGCGCCCGGCGACATCGTGCTCGAGCGATCGGCCGGAATGCGCTACCTCGGCCAATCGTGGGAGCTCAACGTCGAACTGCCTCCTGGCGCGCGCAGCACCGCGGAGCTCATCGAGAGTTTCGGCGATGTTCACGACAAGCGGTTCGGTCATCGCAGCGGCGGCTCCGTTGAGATCGTCAACTTCAGGCTGACGGCCATCGGGCGCGTGGCAAAGCCGCAATTGCGCAGGCTCCAGCCCGCCGCCGCGCGTGAGGATGCACGCATCGGCACCCGCGACGTCCACCTCGGCGGTGCGTTCGTGGCGACGCCGGTCTATCTCCGCGAACGGCTCGTCGCAGGCCAGAGACTTCCCGGTCCCGCCACGATCGAGGAAAGCGGATCGACGACGATCGTGCCACCCGGCTGGACCGCCACGGTGGTCGGCCACGGCGAGCTGATGCTGGAAAGGAACTGAGACATGGCAGCCATCGGCCAGAACGAAACCACACCGGCATCCGGACAGAGCCCTGCGGGCCCCATCGATCCGATCACGCTCGAGGTCGTCTGCGAGGGCCTCATCGCCATCGTCCGCGAGATGCGCGCCAACATCATCCGCGCCTCGTATTCGTCGGTCATTCACGAAATGGACGACTTCTCTTGCGGGTTGTTCGGGCCGAACGGCGACATGGTCGCGCAGTGGTGGGACCATCCAGGTCACGTGCTGCCCCTTCCATGGGGCGTGCGCTGCGCGTTCGAGGACTTCAAAGGCGACTTGAAGCCCGGTGATGTGCTGCTTCTCAACGATCCCTACCGTGGCGGCACACACCTCAACGATGTGACGGTGATCTATCCGGTTTTCGACGAGACCGGAGAACTGATGATCTTTCCCGCCGTACGCGCACACTGGGTCGACGTCGGTGGCATGGTGCCCGGCAGCTATTCGGGACTTTCCACCAACATCTATCAGGAAGGCGTGCGCATCCCACCCATCAAGATCGTCGAGGGTGGCGTGCTCAATCGTGCGGCGATGACGCTGCTGTTGGCCAACATGCGCGTCCCGCAGGAACGCGAGGGCGATTTCAATGCCTCGCTCGGCGCCTGCAAGATCGCCGAACAGCGCGTGCGCAAACTTGTCGCCAAGTACGGCAGACCGACCGTCGACGCATGCGTAAAGCTCAATCTCGATCGCACGGAACGGCGGCTGCGCGAGAAAATCGCGGAGCTGCCCGACGGCGAGTACGTCTACGAGGACTATCTTGAATTCTACAACGCCGGCCGGCTCGATCCCGTCCTGGCGCGCCTCAAGCTCACGGTCGCGGGCGACCAGATCGTCGCGGACTTCGCCGGCAGCAACCCGCAGGTGCCCGGTGTCGTGAACAACTCGCTGGCGGTGGCCGGCGCGGGCGTATTCGTGGCCATCAAGTCGACACTCGACCCCGGCGGCGCCGTCAACGAAGGCGCATTCCGGGCGATAACGCTGAAGGCGCCCGACGCCTCGATCTTCAACGTCGCACTCGATGCACCCGCGGGTGCCCATGGTGAGGTACGCAAGCGGGCCGTGTCCGTCGGGCTCGGCGCACTCGCGCAGATCATTCCTGACAAAGTGTCGGGGGATCTCTGCGGCAGCTCCTTCCCGAACGCCATCGGTGGCTGGAACGAGCGGCGGAACCGCCAGTACGTCTATTACGAGGCGCCCGCTGGCGGGAACGGTGGCCTCTTGGGGGCTGACGGCGCCAGTACGTTCGTCAACGTCGACTTCGGCAACCTGCCGTCGATCCATAACGTCGAGTCGATCGAGAACGAGATGCCGTTGCTGGTCGAAAGCTGTGAGTTGCGACAGGACGGCGGAGGCGCCGGGAGATTCCGTGGCGGCGTCGGCATGGTGCGCAAGATCCGCCTCCTGGGCAAAGAGGCCCAATATTCCGTCCTGTCCGATCGTGGCGTCATCCCGCCCTGGGGTGTTCTCGGCGCGGGAAGCGGTCAGCCCTATCAGTTGTCGGTTGAGCGGAACGGCGCTCACCTCGGTTTCGAGACACCCGGCAAAGTCACGGGCTTCCCGATATTCCGCAACGACGTCGTAGAGATGCGGTCTTCGGGTGGCGGCGGTTACGGCGATCCCCTCGAACGCGATGTCACGATGATCGCAAACGATGTGGTACGCGGCATCGTCTCCGTGGAGGCGGCAAGCGCTTGGTATGGCGTGGTCATCGACAAAACGGGCGAGATCGACGCCGCGGCCACGCAGATCTTGCGTGCAAAGCTGGCAGCTTCACGCCAGTCGTTGTCCGTCACCTGCGATTCCACGCTCGATCCCTATGTCGGCGCAAAGGGGCGTCACCGCGTGGTCGTGCTGGCGCCCGCCGACGCCGGTTCGCTCGGTGCGGCGGAAGACGACCTCATCGAAATGTTCGGCACCAACCCGGCACCGCTCCGGGCCTGGGTCAGGATCGCGGAGCGCCCGGCCGGAACGTTGTCGCTGGACGAATTCGGCTGCCGCGTTCTGGGCGTCGGCGATGGCGGGCATGTACGCATTCGGCACGTACCGACCCCCTCCGTCGCGAAGGGCCTCGCCCGCTCCGATCATGCCTGAGCCCTGCCGCCTCGCTTAGTCGTGGAAGATCGTTGAACTCTCCCGGCGTAAGCTCGGCGTGCCTGCTGCCGTCACAGCCCGGTCGCACCGGCACGTCGCCAACGCTTCGCCTCACATGAAGTCGCTCACCATCGGCAACCCGATCTCGAGTTTGTCGACGAGGCGGCGTTTGTCATCCAATTCGCTCACCAACGCCGCGACCGCGCGCTTCTGGTCTGCCGAGGGTACATACCCCGTCAACTCGATCGTATCGTCGCGAATGAGCACGTTGACATAGCTCGCATCGAGCCACTTTTCTTCGGCCATTCGTTCGAGCAGCGCGCGCTGAAGGCCTGCATTGCCCAAGGCCGCCGTCGCGGGCACATTTGTCTTGGCGAACGCTTTGACCAGATCCCGCCGCGTGATGATGCCGACCAGAGCACCATCCTTGACGACGGGAATTCGCTTCACGCCATGCACCTCCATGGCCTGCGCCACCTCCGAGAGCGTTGCATCGTGCGCAACCGCCGCGACGTGCCGCGTCATGACATCGGACGCCACACGGCCATGGATCTTGGTGAAAGCGCGCGCCATTGCATCCGGGTCTGCGTCGCCTCCGAGCCACCATTTGGCACGCGTTCCCTCCGCCGCGACCGCATGCGACATCAGATCGGCCTCGCTGACGATACCGAGGAGTCCCCCCTTCCCGTCCACCACGGGGACGCCGCTGATATTCACTTTGGCGAGCAGTTCGGCGATTTCGCGCGCTGGCGTAGTCAACGTGACCGTCTTGACGGGCGATGTCATGATCTCGCTGGCGCGCATGGGACTATCCTCCACTGCAGAAAGACGCATTGGAAGGAATTGAGCGCAGCCACGATCCACGTGCATTGATGGCAATCAAGGGTTCGCGCGCACTCGGTTTGCCCGGGGCGTTGCGGCGGGTCGGTTCTCCCCGACACTCTAGGGCGTCTCGGGTTCCTGTGGCAGAACCACCGGGAACATGAGACGAAACTCGTCGAGCAACCCGAAGAGTTCCGAAAGTTTCCCCGCCGCGCCCGTGATGACCACGAGACCGCGCGCTACGGCGTCCTCCAGGGTCACGCGCCCCATGAGCAATTGACTGAGCACGGCGCGCTCGAGTGAGACAGTCGCATCGGCGCCGTCCGCGTGACGATCGGCAAGGTATGTCAACGCGGCATTCTCGAGATTGAGGACATAGCGCTCGTTCACATCCGAAATCGTCCAGTTGATGACGATCCGCTTGCCATCGGCCTTGGGGCCATTGAGACGGACACCGAGATAGTCGAAGAACAGAGGCACGGTAAGGGCTTTGACCACATCGGGGCTCACGGGTGCGCGCGCGATGATCGCCGGCGTGCCGTTGCGCAACTCGTGCGCGCCGAGGAGATAGGAATTGCGCCAGGTCGCCGATTCCGCCTGGTAACCCAACTGCTCGTAGGCATCGGCGGCGAGTGCGCGCGCCTCCATGTTGTCCGGTTCTGCGAAGACCACTTGGCTCATCACGTCTGCGACCCATCGATAGTCGCCAGCCGCGAAATCCTCGCGCGCCTGGGCGATCACACGCGCCGCACCGCCCATATAGGTCAACGCACGCTTGGCCCGCTCGACCGGCGGATGCGGATTGAGATTTGCCGCGTTGGCGTCATACCAACCAATATAGCGCTGATAGACGGATTTAGAATTATGGCTCAGCGTTCCATAATAGCCGCGCACACTCCATTCTTGTTCGAGGCTCTTTGGGAATCGAATCTGTTCAGCGATTTCCGCCGCCTTCAGACCATGGCTCATAAGGCGTACGGTTTGATCGTGCAGATACTTGTAAGCGTCGCGCTGCTTGGCCAGAAAGTCGAGAACGCGGCCATTGCCCCAGACAGGCCAGTGGTGCTGGGCGAACACCACGTCCGCCTTGGGAGCGTAGGACTGACGCGCCTCGTTGATGTATTTCGCCCAGGCGAGCGCATCGCGCACCTGCGCGCCGCGGATCGGATAGACGTTGTGCAGATTGTGTGTCGCGTTCTCCGCCAGATTGAGCGCCCTCAGGTCCGGAAAGAACATATGCATCTCCGCCTTGGCCTCTGTGTCGGGCGTCAGCTGGAAGACGATCTCCACCCCATCGATCCGATGAATCTCGATAGGCTCCTTGATGATCAGCGTCGGGGGAATCAGAGTCACCGTTCCGCGCGACGTGACCTTGCCGAGCCCCGCGTCCACTTGGCCTCGCGGCCCCCGGAACAAGGTTGGCCCGAACTGGAATTGCGCACGCCGACTCATCGGCAACCCGGCTATGACGTTCTCGCTCGTGACTTCCTCGAGGAAACGGTCTGGAGCGATGATCGTCACGTTACCCGCGTGCACGTCCTCCTCGTCGACGACACCGCGCACGCCGCCGTAATGGTCGACATGGCTGTGCGAATAGATGACCGCAGTGACGGGCCGCTTGCCACGATGCGCCCAATAGAGCTCGAGGCTCGCGCGCGCCGTTTCCGTCGAAATCAGCGGATCTATGATGATGAGGCCCCGCTGCCCCTCGATGATCGTCATGTTCGACAGATCGAACCCACGCACCTGATGGATGCGATCGCTCACCTGGAACAGGCCATTGTGCATGTTGAGGCGCGCCTGCCGCCAGAGACTTGGATTGACCGTGGCAGGGGCCTCCTCATGCGCCAGGAACGCATAGTCGCGCAGGCTCCAGACGACGCGCCCCTGGTCGTTTCGGATCTCCACATCCGGCAAGGTCGCGATGAAGCCGCGCTTGGCGTCGACGAAGTCTTGAGTATCACCGAAGGGCAGCGCATCCATCATTGACGCGTTGTGTCGGCACGTCGCGGACGTCGCGTCTTTGGGACCGGTAGACGTGTCGTGGCTCATGTTGGTTTCCTCCCTCGCGCCGGCGCGGCGATCGCGAACGTCTCGTCGCCCCCGCATCTTTCTGTCTTGGCAATATCGTCACTGTCGGGTCACCCTCCGGAGACGACAAGATGAAAAAAGCGACCAGGCCGGGACCGTGGCGCAACCGGCCTCAATTGCCGGATAGGCTCTTCGATCAGGTTGTGGTGACCACATGCGGCCCCAAAGCTACGGACTGATATTCGTACGTCGCATCGGTAGACGAACGTGAACGTTGCCCTCATTCTGATATCCTGCCGACAGCCGCAAATGGATTGCGGCCCGGCTCGACATGGTGGCACGCGCACGGATCAGCGCTCGTCGTCGCAATAGGTGGAATATGCGCCAAGGCCTGCTCACGCTCGGACAAATCGTCTCCACACAAGCGCGCCTCAATCCCGACCGCCCCGCGGTCCGCGATCTGGAGCGCGCAATGACCTGCCGCGTGTGGAACGAGCGCGCATGCAGACTGGCGAACGCGCTACTCGCCCTCGGTCTTCGCAAAGGAGATCGCGTGGCCGTACTCGCCTACAACTGCATCGAGTGGGCCGAAATCTACGCCGGCACCGCCAAGGCCGGCGTCGTGGCTGTTCCCGTCAATTTCCGGCTCGTCGGTGCCGAGGTGACGTACATTGTAGACAATGCCGAAGTCGCCGCTTTCATCGTTCAGGACGAATTTACCGGGCTCGTCGAGGACATTCGCAAGGATATCTCGTGTCCAGCGAACCGCTACATCCGCTTTGGCGCGTCGCAGTGTCCGGCGGGCTTCCACGATTACGAGGACCTTCTTGCAGCCGCCAGTGCGAGCGAGCCGGACGTCGGCGTCGGCATCGCAGATCCTTGGATGTTGATGTACACGTCCGGCACCACCGGAAGCCCCAAGGGCGCCATACGCAGCCATCAGGGGAGCGCCCTCATTTCACTCGTCACCGAGATAGAATTGGGCATACGGCGTGCCGACAATGCACTGCTGATCATGCCGTTGTGTCACGCGAATTCCCTTTTTTTCTTCGGCGCTTATGCCTATTGCGGTGCAGAGGTCACGATCTACTCGCGAAAGAGCTTCGATCCGGAGCATGCCCTGCGAACCTTGTCGGAAGCCCGTGCGACCTTCACCTCCCTGGTGCCCACGCATTACATCATGATGCTCGCGCTGCCCGAGGCGACACGAGCGCGCTACCAGTGCGACACCGTCAAGCAGCTCATGGTCTCCTCGGCGCCCGCACGCCCAGACACCAAGCGGGCCATCATGGAAATGTTCCGCAATTCCGGGCTTTACGAACTTTACGGATCGACGGAAGCGGGATGGGTCACGATGCTGCATCCCGACGAGCAATTCACGAAGCTCGGCTCGGTCGGCCGTGAATGCGTCGGCTCGGGGCCGATCCGAATCCTGGACGATGCCGGGAAGGAAGTGCCGGATGGCGAGCCGGGCGAATTGTTCTCCTGCAATCCCTACACATTCGACGGCTACTGGAAGCTCCCCGAAAAGACCGATGAGGCCTTCCGTGGCTCCCATTGCAGTGTCGGTGACATGGCGCGCCGCGACGAGCAGGGCTACATCTGGCTCGTCGATCGAAAGAAGAACATGATCATCTCAGGAGGCGAGAACGTATATCCATCCGAAGTGGAAATTGCACTCGGCAGCCACCCGGCCGTCAAGGATGTGGCTGTCATCGGCTTGCCCGACGAAAAATGGGGAGAGCGAGTTCATGCCGTCGTCATTCCCCACGAGGGGATGACGGTGAACGAGGCCGATATCGTCGCGCATGGACGTGAGTTCCTTGCCGGATACAAACGGCCGCGTACAGTTTCTTTCATATCGGATGTTGAAATGCCTCGCACCGCAACGGGAAAAATCCTGCATCGCGTCCTCCGCCAGCGTCTCGGCGGCGTCTGATCGCAGCGCTCACGAATCTGAGGTCTCGGCTGGCCGCACCGAGCTCCGCTTCGATCGCAGGATAGGCAAAGATTTCCCGTGTCTTGAACGTCGAACGGCCCGTGCTGGGAAGCACGGGCCGTTCGG
>VFQT010001830.1_pt1 | contig 23874 bp, 17 predicted proteins | sample 3512381 | NCBI WGS metagenome assembly VFQT01 (sample SAMN10412376, study PRJNA504923) | tailings metagenome | isolation source: Relicate 2 Philex TSF3 active mining site | place: Philippines: Tuba, Benguet | collected 2017-08-29
CCAAATATACAATTCTACCATCATATTCAGCAGTTTCTCCCAAATCGCTTTCTACAATATCAGTATCATATCCATTTAATTCAATTGCATCTTCATTATATAATTTTCTAATTTCGTTTACTAAATCAAAATATGATGTGCTATATTGACGAAATACACATTCTTCTAATGTCAATTTTTTAGTTAGATGATATTTTAAATTTGAACTAACAGACACCTCTTTAATTAATTTCATAGGTTCTGCTGGATATACAATATTTTCAACAATGTCAGTTAATTTCATATGATAATAAATAGAAAAATAAAAATAAAAAACCCACGGTATTTCTACCGTGGGTCTGTTTAATTTACATTAAGATTATACTTGGTCAAGATCACCAACGTATACCTTACCGTAGAACTCTGGACGAATTACCTTCTTAGCATAGCGAGTCAATACACCACGACGTGGAGTGAAGTTGACTGGATCGTATACTAATGGAGTTTGTACGAGTGGGATATATGGAGCGTAAACTGCACCGGTTTCGAGGAAGTTATTTCCACGGAAACCAACCAAGATTACGTTTTCAACCATATATGGGTTCTTGTAAACTTGGAAGCGACTTGCGAAGCTACCAACACGAGAAACACCCATTGCAAACTTAGCACTGTCACCATCGGTGTTAACAACATATCCCGGAATAGATTCCAAGATAGTTGCTACGTCTGGAGAACAGACCAAGAAGTTTGCTCCACCACGAAGAGTCAATTGGTGAATCTTGTTAGATACCTTTTGAATCTTGTTACCAAGAGTTTGGAACCATGTGCTCTTGACATATGCTGTCTTGTTAGCAACATCAGTACCAACATTGATTGAACTAACGTTTCCGTTACCATCCAATGAAGTTGTCAATTCACGACCAACAACTGCGCTCCAAGCTTGAGTTGTTACTCCCGGAGCAGCACCAATTAACATGTCAAGGATTTCAAGATCGATTTCCATTGAAACGTATTCACTCAAAAGAGCAGTCAATTCTGCTTCTGCGTCGATGCTGTGATAAGCATTCAAGTCTTGTGCCAATTCTGGTGTCCAGACTGCCTTCAACTTACGAGTCTTAGCAACGATTGGTTCGCTCTTGAGTTCCAAGTTAACTTCTGGAATTCCGATTGAATCCAAGCTATCAGTGGTAGTCTTGTCTTCGAAGTCACCACGAGTTTGATCAGTTGGTTGCTTGCTGTAAGTTACAGTGTTTCCACCGAAACTTCCGCCCTTAGTAGCAATTAAGCCAGCAGAAGCACTGAAGAACAATACAATGCTGTATTGTGGACTTGAGATACTTCCAGTGTTATATGCTTCGTTGAATTCATTCAAGTTAGTATAAGCACTTGCGCTTGCGATAGTGAATGAACGAACTGCATTCAAGTCTGAGTTGAAAATTGCAGAAGCATTTGGGTTACCAGCACCAGAAGTATTGTCACCCAATACAACAGTTGCTTTATAAATTCTTCCAGCAGCAGCACTTGCACTGTAGTCAACGTTAAAATTAACATCACTATAAGAAGCGGTATTAATAATTAATGTTGTACTTGAAGTAGTGAATGTTAATGCACTTGAAGTAGCATTGTTGATAGTATATCCATAACGTCCTACTCCGTAAAGACCTCCACTTGCAGCGTCGGTAGAACCAAGTTTCTTATCAGTACCACCGAACAATGATGTTCCGGAAGTAAATGGAGCCTTAGTTGTACCATACTTGAAGTCTAAATAGAAGATAAGACCGCTTGGAAGATTCATTGGTTGTACACTAACGAATTCCTTAGCACTGATTTCAGCAAATACACGGCGAACCAATGGAAGAGCTACGCCAGCCCATTGTTCACTGTTTGCTGAAGTACCAGTTGCGGTAGCTTCATCAAGCAATTGTTTTGCTTGGTTTTCAAGCAAGATAGACATATTTGCCTTCTCAACGCCTTGAAGACCTTCAAGAAGACCAGTCTTATCCCACTTTGATTGCAATCCACGAGTTTCAGCCATTAATCTGGCTTGTGGATTCATATTATTTGTCAATAATGATTTAATATCACTCATATTGTATGTTTCCTGTTTTATTTATTTGTTTGGTTTGCTCACCGTTAAAATTACTTCTTGATTCCGGCGAGACGTTGGAATCTGGAAGCCATCTCATTGGTATTTTCAACAATTACATCCTTGGATGGTTTAGTAGATGCAACTGCTTTGCTTGCCAAACCTTCGGTGATATTTTTTGCAACAGTATTGGTCTTCTTGACTGTTGATGCACCAGAACTTAATGATTCGGCTAAAATTGTATATGCATACTTGACTTCACGAATAGATGTAGCCAAGTCGAATTTTTCAACAATATTTAATTTTTGACTATTGTTTAAACTATATTGTTTGAAAAGTTTATTAGTATAAAGAAGTTTTGCATTCAACAAATTGATTTCATTAATTTGTTCACGCAAATATTCAATTACTTTGACGTGTTCTTGAAGTTCTTGACGAAGACCGGCAACTTCATCGACAGTTTCTTCAACTGCTTCTTTCTTTGCCTTTTCTTTATCGTCTTCTTCACCTTCTTCACCTTCTTCACCTTCTTCGCCTTCTTCTTTTTCAGAAATTAATTCTTCTGCAACTACTTCTTCTTCTTCTAATTGACTCAATAGTTCTTCGAGATTAATTTCTTCCATTTCTTCTTCTGCTTCAGCAACAGGAGGTTGTGGAGCAGGAGCAGGAGCAGGTTGTGCGGTAGCATCAATTGGAGGTACTGGAGGTACGGAAGCTACAGGAGCTTGTTGAGCCATAGGATCAACTGGAACAGCAGGAGGAACAACTGGAGCTTGTTGAGCCATAGGATCAACTGGAGCAGGAGCAGGAACAGCAGGATTTTGTGCCATTTCTTCTTCTAATCCACGAAGAATTTCTTCTAAATCTTCATTTGTAATTTCTTCTGAAACTTCTTCTTCTTCATCAAGAGTTGCACCAGTTTCCAATCCTGCGTTGTGAGTTACACTTTGTTTTGCAGGAGCAGCAGTACCACTTCCAATCTTGGAACTATCCAATTCGTCCATTGATTCTGCTTGTAATTCTTCAGCAATCTTTTTTTCAAACATTCCAGTTACTTCACGCTTGAATGTTTCTTCCAATGCTACTTTAGCATTTTCAATTGCCATTGCTTTGACTGCCTTTGCGTCAGCAATAGCTTCTTTTAATAGATTTGACATATTTTAATATTCCTTTGTTTCTGAAGTTATTGAGATTCAACTTCAATAAAAATGTAGGTTTTATGTGCGACAAAGGAAATGTCGTATTACTAAATAATAAATATAAATAAAAAATAAAAAATATCAATTATTTTAATATATTTATTATCATGGATCAAAATAAAAAAATAATACTAAAAAAGTATATTAAAAAAATATTGAAAGAATCAGAAGCATTGCCTGTACAATCTGCTGATGAAACAACAATATTATCACAATTAAGTCAAACAATATATAAACCATTTCCTATTGGTACACAAGAATTCGAAGCAATAAAACAATCAATAAAAAGTGTAAAGCCTGATAAATCTTCAATAGATATTGAAAATAACACAGTTTCATTTACTCTTTCTGGTACTTTTAAAAATTTTAATTGTACACTTAGAAAAATAATTAATCAAGGTAAACAAGATCAATTTAAATATGTATTGTGGAAGGTTCCATTTAAAGAAATGGAACAACTAGGTTCTGAAGAAAAAGTTTATCCTGTATTTAGTGATGTATTTGATTCTAATATTAGTCCTCAAAATTTATTGTCGTTGATAACATCATTCATGAAAAAAGCGTTGCTAACAAATATATAATACAAATAATATGAATAAAAAAATGTTCAATGTAAACAATAAACGTCATTCAGTTAACTATACAAACTTTAATAAACCCACTGCACATTTAAGAAGTGATTATCATATTAAAGATCATGAAAATAATAAATATTATAAATTAGATGACTTTGATAACCCAAATGGATGGTCCATGCAAGATATTGATATGTTTAGTGGTATGGGATTCAATATACAAGGCGATACGCATATGGAGTTGAATGTTCCCGGAGAAAATGATTCATATCGTTATACCGTTGCAATGCACAAAGATTTAGGACCAGAATTAAAAATCAATGAAAGAAAACATTATTTTAAATCATTAGAACATATGATGAAAAAAATAGATGAACTTGGTAAATTAGATATATAAAAAAACCCCGCTAAAAAGCGGGGTTTTTAATTATCATGATAAACTTACATGTTAAAGTAACGTTCTAATTTAATACCTGCTTCTTCATATAATGCTTCTGCTTCTTTAATTGGTTTATAGCATTTATCAAGAATTTTTGATATTTCAGTTGAAAGTTTCTTCAATTCTTTCATATCTCTTTGAAGAGTTACTCCTTCAAACCATTCACTAGTTTCGTTCAAACCATATTTTTCAGTCAATTCTGCGATGTAAGAGATCTTTTCTGCAACGGTTTTTAATTCATCCGCAGATTTGAACGCATTTCTATAATGATTAAATTCTCTTACTAATTCTAGTAATTGACGTTTTTCTTGTGCGCTTAGTTTTTTCTCATTTACTTTAATAGGAGACCCAATAGGAGCAGGTGCAATTGGACTACTTGTAGTAGTAGGATGTCCATCTGGATGAACTTCATTTGTTTTTACAGGTACACCAACTGGTGCTGGTGCCTTTGAAGTATCAGCAACTGTATAAGCACCTTGTGCAAATTGAGATTCATCAATTCCTTCTAATATATTTTTTAAATTTATCATATAATTATAAATATTATCAATTCTATAAACACATTAAATTGTTTTATTGTTTATATGTTTTTGTGAACTTTGCAGCACCAGTTTGTTTGAATCCACCAGTTGCTTGTTTTGAAGAACCACCGGTTTTATTATTTGGTTTTACTGGTTCTTTTTGTTGTTTTGGTTGTTTTTCTGTCTTAGCAGGTTTACTTTTTTGTTGTTTATTAAATAAATCAGTTAATTGAGCAGATGATCCACTATTAACAGGTTTATTTGTTTTTGTATTAATCCATACTCCATTTTTTACAACAAATTTAGTTCCTGTTTTAGACGTATACGATGATCCATCTTTTAAATTAACCTTTTTTTGAGGAGCAGCAGTTTGTTGTCCTTCTATTTTTACAGCAGTTCCTTTTGGAGTAATACCGAACCATGCAAATTGAACTTGTGTTCCCATTGCTTTGTCAGCACTCTTTACAAAAGCATCGATTGAACTTAATGATTTATTAAACGCAGCGTCTTTGGTCAAATATTCATCAATAAACTTTTTGATTTGAGGAGTTAATTGTTCAATAGTCATTCCACCAGAAGCTTGCGGATTTTTTGCATACATATTAGCAAATACTTCTGCAAGTCTTGTTGAAAATATATCTGTTAAAGTTTGTTTATCATCAGATAATACTTCAGATAACAAATCGTTTTTGTATTTTAGTGCAATTTGTTTAGATTGTTCATTTTCAAATACTTCAAATTGACCAACACTTGGCATATTGAATTGAGCATATAAATCGATATTACCTGTATTTCCATTTAATCTAAATAATAACTTAGCTCCACCAGTTTTTACCACTGGATTTTGTTCTAACGCTTTATATTGTTGTGCTCCAAAAATTTCAAATGATGACGCAAGTGATTTTAATTTTAATCCGAGATCAAGTTTGATATTTTGAGATAACTCTTGTGATGCGCTTGTTGGTGTAGTTGGTTCTACTGGAGACGCACCTTCACTACTTCCAGTTGCACCAACCAAATCATATTTATTCAAATAATCAAGAATATCTTTAAAACGAGTTCCTTGACTTTGCATGAATTTAATTACATTAGCACGTCCTTCTTCAGTTCCTGCTCCACTTTGATTCAACATTTTTGAAAGATCATCTAAGAAATCATTCAATGCAGTCAATTGATCTGCTTCTAATTGCTTTGCTTCTTCTAATTTATTATCTACTTTTTTAACTTTAAAGGTATTATTTGATTGTTTTTCAAATATTACTGCATCTTCTTTTACAACTCCTCTTGCTCTATCAAATGCAACTCTTGCTTCTGGTGGAGTCAATGCAGATTTAAAACGTTTAGGTGATGCTTGAGTTGCTTGAGCATCTTGAGTATACATTCCTTGATTAGGATCGTTTGAACTACCCGGAACAATTTGAGATTGATCAGCATCTGTTGTTGCAGACACATCAGAAGGTGTGCCAGTATCTGGATAAAGTTTATTTGGATTAGTTTGATCAAATGGATATGCACCACCTGTATTTTGTGGATTAATTCTATTTCCTTGAGCATCATACTGATTCGTATCAGCATCATAATCATATCCACCTTGACCTTTCAATTCCTCTGGAGAACTTGCGATTCTATTGCCTTGAGCGTCATATTGATTGGTATCAGCATCATAATCATATCCGCCAGTAGTCTTTAAATCTTCTGGAGCAACATATGGTTGAACAACTGCTGACGGAGTTTTACTTGGAAATTGTGCTTGTACACCTCCACCTAACATATTATGTACTGCATCTACTCCTTTTTCAGCAGCAGTAGCAAGTAGATTTGTGGCATTAAAACCAGCACCAGCAAGTGCTCCGCCAGCAAGTGCGCCACCCGCACCAGACATCAATGCATCACCTGTTCCACGTCCTTGTATTTTTGCTAATGCGGCATTGCCAATACCATTAACTAATGCTCCAGCAGCTTTTGCTGCAAGAGGATTTCCACCGCTCATTCCAGCGGCTGCAACACCAGCACCAAATGCTAATGCACCTAATAAAAATTTAACTTTACCCGGATTTTGACGAATAGCTGTTAAAATCTTGTCTTTTAAACCTTTTGGTGCAGGAGTTTGTGCAACAATTTTTTCAGCTTGTTCTGGACTAGGAGCAGGAGACGGATCTTTTTGAGTTTTATCTTCAAGTCTATTTAATGCATTTTCTCCTGCTTTTACAACATTAGGAGCAGTATTTGCTTGTTGTGGAAGTACAGGAGGACGATTAATTAATGGTTCGAATTTACTTTGAAAACTCTTAAATCTAGAAGCAATTCCAGCATCTTTGCTGTCGGATGTTTGAGCACCTAATCCGGTTACATTTTTTACTGCTTGACCTGCTCTAGCAAATCCTGCTTTTAAACGATCAAAAAATGCTTCATCAATATCTTTACCTTCTGTAAGATATTGTTCAGACATTACATTTACGTTGGCACCATATTCAGCACCTTCATCATAACATTCTTTTAAAAACGATTGAAAAGAAGAATCTAATGACTTAAATTCAGTTGATTCTCTTAAAACATCAAAAGAAAGATCTGCTTTTAACTTTGCTTGTTCAAACATTAAATTATAGTTACTCATGTTATTTAATTTCTCCTAAAATGTCTCTTATAATATTTTCTACCTTTTCCCATTTATTAGAAATAGGATTATTAACAAATTCAACTCCTTCTTGAATTGTTGATTGTGGCATCATGAATGCTCCTCTGGTAGATGGATTACTAACAAAATCAAATGCGATCAATTCAAAGTCATCTTGAACTTCATCAGCACCTTCTGCCATTTTGCGTTTTACACTTCCAACTCCACGGCTACTAATACCAACATTAATAGAACTTCTAAAAAGTTCTTTTAATATATTTCCACTTGGAGTAGGTAAAATTTCAACTGTTCCAATTAAATTATCACCTTCCCAATGTATTTCTACAACGTTATGACTTACGTTTTGGAGATTTACAACACTTGTTTCTGGATGATCTAATTCTCCTAAAGCTCTACGTTGTTTAATAAAATTTTCAGTATATTTTACTGCTTCTCTTTCCAATACATTTTTTGGATATACTCTACCATTTTGGTTTTTTGCATTGGCTCTTTGTAGAACTCCTTTAACAATAAATGGGCCTCCACTATTTGTCATTTCATTAATGACATCTCTGCCGACTTCAAATGATATGCAATCTACGAGTAATTGTTTGTTCATATATTATTTAAATAAATTCTGTTGTTGAGGTTGTGATGCAACGGGTACAACTGGCTCAACTGGTTTTGGAGCTTTTTTTCTTTTAGAAATTTTTGGAGTAAATTGAGCACTTCCTAAAATTTTAATTCTATGATTTGGTTCTAAAAAATATTCTTTGTCATCTTCATCTTTGAAAACGACAACATATCTTTCATAATAAAAATCAATACTGACTGATTTTACATTAATAGTATAATCTTTTATTGGTTGACCGTATCCTTTACTTCCTCGCAATAATACTTTTTTGTTACCAACAATACTCATTAACTTATTTTGAAATAAATTTTTTGAGTTTTCAGTAAAAGAAGCTAGTGCTCTTTCAAAATTTGTAAAATCTAAACCAACATTATACTCTTGTCCTTGTTGTGTAGCAGGTGATACAGCAGCAGGAGGAGGAGCAGTGGGTGCAGATGGCATCACTTGTGATGGAACACCTGCATCTTCCCCTAATTTAATAAGTCTTTTTAAACTAATAGGCATAGTTTATATTACTTTTTCAAACTTTGTTTGCGTGTTCTATACAATAAATCCAATTCAGTTTCTGCATTTTGTAATGCATTTTTAATCTTTTCCAATTTCTTAATGCGTACTTCTGGATCTAAAAGAGGATTCTTTTTACGTTTAGTAGGTTTGATCATTGGTTCATCATGTCCCTTTTTTTCTTCTGGTTCTTCTTTTGACTTTTTCTTTTCATCAATAGAACCAACAACTTTTGATCCCGGTAAACCAGCAGTTGGATTACTTACTTTACCAAACGCTTTTGGAGTCATATACGATCCTGCACCTGCACTGGTAGAAGTTTCCTTCATGTGTTTGCGAATAAGATCTTTGATTTTTTCTTTTAAATCTCCTACAATAAGTTTAGAATCTTTTTTCTTTATATTTTTCATAATTAAGACAATTGTGTTTTGATTTCTTTTATCAACTCATATGACAATAAAAGAACCATGATTTGATTATCTTTTATATTTCTTGAAGGTTTAACTTTGTCGAGTTGCTTTATCGTTTCATTAATTTTAATCTTGATAACATCAGAATCTATTTTTTCCAACAAAGTATTCAATTCATTCTTGATAGTTTCTACTTCAGTAGATACCATACTATTTAATGAATTAATATTAGTTATATTATTTATAAACTCTCTCAATAAACGCTTTTGATTACTGTCAAGTCCTTGATATTTTTCGTTTAAACTATCAACCATTATCTTATATGATAATAATCTAATATCTTCACTTTGTTTTTTATAGGTAGCAATCAATTCATCTGTGGATTCAACAATTTTCTTCTTATTGCCACATAAATTTTCAGAAATACAGTTACGAGCTTGAACAATTTCTTTTACATCAAATTTCGTTTTATTATTTACATGATCTTCAAATAATTTATATATAGATGCAAACAATCTATAATTTTTTAAATTTGATTTTAATAATGCATCGGCAGAATATACACTATTAATTTCCTTTATTAAATTATATTTTTGTTCTACTAAAGTTTTGTTATTTATTTTTTCTCGTTGTTTGAGTGCGATTGTTATATATTTTTCGGCATGAGTTTCATCTTTGGCTCTTTCATTTACCAAAAAATTATATAATTGCCATTCACGTCCCAAATCTGTATTGGGAGAAAAATATTTAAAAAGAAGATTTTTTGCTGGAGAATTTTCATTTCCAGACAAAATATCTGAAGTCACTTGTCTCGTAAGCAATTCAAACAATAATCCAGTATTTTTAAACTTAGAATGTTTTGCTTTATGCATAATAATAGTCTATTCCGTTAAAATATAAATATAATAAAAAATGTGTAAAAATCATTTAAAAATGATATTCTCACAAATTTACTCTATAATATTAGATTCATCTAAAAATGATTTGGGTGTTTCTACATTTTCAGTTATAATTTTTTTATCTCTTACATTCAAATACACATTTAAATGCTCAAAATTTAAAGGTCCGTTTGAAAATTTATGAGAAATTGGATTTTCAGTAGTAGTTTTGTTGGCTTTTCTAGTATTCTCAAGATTTCCTAAAGGATCTTCTCCAAAAGGATAATCACTTGCTTTTTTACGTCCCGTTTGATCTCTCTTTTTTTCAGCAATTGGTTCTGGAGTTTCAGTTTCTCCTGCTGCTTTCTCTCCTTCTGGTGGAGTTCCTGTTTCACCACCTGTTTCTGGACCACTAGAAGCACCTCCACCAGTTTCTTCATCTGGTTTTATTTTGTTATAAGGTTTTGCTGGATCGATACCTTCATCTTCGATTTGTTTTACTCTGTAATTTTGTTTAGTATCATCAATAATGTCATTAGATACAACTAATATATCATCATCACTCATATGGAACACATTTTCATATATCCATTTACGACTAAACATCTTACTTTCTAACATATCCTTAGAAAGACTGACTTTTTCTTGCCATACACTTACTTTTTCTTTTTCAAATATTGTTGATGGATTAGTCAAACTAATATCAAAATTGACTAATTCAGCATCTCTATATCCTTGAGAATATAAATGAACAATAGCAATCTTCTTTAATTCATTTACAATAAATTTTTGAACACGATGTACAGTTCTTGCAAAACGAACATCTTCTTGTGCTAATGTAGCTTTGCCACTTAAATCTTCTTCATATCCCAAGAATGCTTTTGGTATCTTAAGTGCTGCCATCATCTTGTTACGAAGATATTCAATATCATCAATTCCTGTAAATTCCATGCCGCTTAGTGGTTCTATGCTTGTACCACTATCACTTCCACGAACAGGTAAATAAAAATCTTCAACCATGTTTTGAAGATTGAATCTTAAATTATAATCACCTGTTGTTTCATCAATATACGGTACTTTCTTCGTCTTGTTAATCAATCTTTCCATGTATTGATCAACTTCATTAGGAGGAATATTACCAATATCAATCTTAAATATACGTTTTTCGGGTGCTCTCATGATACGATGTATCAACATAGCATCTTCCATCAAACTTACTTGCTTCCATACTCTTCTACCACCCTCAATTATACTCTTACCGTATGGTAAGAAATTACTATCACTCAATAATCTAAAATGAGCAACTTCATAACTTTCTAATTCTTCAATTTTTCCTCCTTCAGGAAGATTAACTTGAAATTTTACATAATTTTTATTATTTAAATCACTATTTTCAACACGAGTTACATTATAACTACTTATTGGTTCAACCATGTATACCCCGAACTCAGGACTAATATATAATTTTAAATAAAAATCTCCATATTTTACTAAATTACGGGTCCAGCTCCAAAGATTAAACTCAATGTTTAAAATATCATAGTATAAATTGTATAATATTTGTTTTATATTATCATTTTCACTTTTTACGGTCAACATTTCTCCCATTTCATTATTAGTTAAACATTCATCTGCATAAATGTCTAAAGCAGAACTAATAATTGGATCCATGTCCATCGTATCATAGTCTCTAAATAATTCGATACGACTACTTTGATAACTTAAAGTAAAATCTCTACTATATTGATTATATGCACTAGTACGTATTCTATTGAATCTGTCTCTTAGAGTATTTCTATCAGTAGCATAAGACAATTCATCTGTATCAATTACTTTTAATTTCTTACCGCCGATATTACGGACAATTACATCAGTGCTAAATAAGCGTTTTAACTTTGAAAAAAGTGAACGTTGTTTAAGCTCTTTAAATTCATCATTTGGCATATAGATATATATATTAAATTAACCAAGTTAAATTTTCTTTTTTATTACTATTTGCAGTTCCGCCCAAATTCATTTGCCATGCTTCATGTGCTTTTAAATTATTTGGTTTGTACACTGCTTCTGACGCTCCAGTTCTATTAATTCCACTTAATAAAGACTTATTTAAGTCGATTCCTTGTTGACGCAACTTTAATGCAGTATCTCTGACCCACAATCCTATTCCAAATGACATAACTAAATCGTCATGATGATTTGGCATAGCTTCAGGTTTATTACCATTCCATATAAATGTGCTTAGTTCGTTCATCAAACGAACCGAACGAACTTCAATACTACGTTCTCTAAAATACATTTCCATTCTAGATACCAATAATGGTCTTGTTTTCATCGTAGTTGTAAACCCCGGAACCATTTTCTTTTCTTCTCTATAGTATTTGTTACTCAATTGTCTTTCAACATCTACATATTGAAGATCTGCACTGCTATAAAATGTATTTGGATATTGTCTGTCAATAATTTGTTGTAATACTGCCCATCCAATGTTTGCATTTTCTACAACCAACAATGCATTGTTATATTCGGTTGCCGCTCCTACCAAAAAGTTACCATAATCTTTAGTTCCTATTTGTCCTTGATATTCAGCAACTTGAGTAAAGCTTTCAACGTCAATTACGTGAAATGCACTATAATCTGAACTATCACCACGAGCTACGTCAGCACTAATTATATAGTTACGAGTATAGTCTGGATATTCCCAAATCCAATATCCTTTATCTATTCCTCTCATTTCAATTGGATCTTTTACTTTTTCTGCTTTATAAAATTCTATTGTTGGAATTTCAATAACAGTATTACCGGTTGTTGTAAAATCACAATCACATTCTTGTGCGGATCCTTTTACTCCACTTAATGCGGTTTGTTCATCTCTCCACTTTTGATTTCTTTCTGGATGTAAGTGCCAAGGCAATTTAATTGTATTAAATTTATTTCTTTTTGCTTCAGCATCAACCCATGTTTTATAAAAGAAATTACCAACTCCATTTGGAGTACTCAATATAATTGCACGACCACCTGTACTTAGTGTATATTGTGCAGAAAGCCATATTTCTTCAATATTATCAATAAAAGCAGCTTCGTCTATAATCAACAAAGAAAGTGCGGCAGAACGACCCGCAGTTCCTGCACTACTTTCAGCTTTAATAGTAGATCCATTTTTTAAAATTAGTGAAAGACGATTATTTTCAGCAAAAGGAACTTTTAACCATGAAGGCAAATTATCGTTAGCGAAACGAACACGAGTCACGATTTCTTTACTAGTTTCTTGTGTTATACTAATACAACGAATGTTTTTATCAGTATGAAATACCATTAACCATAAACTATACGCCGCTACCAATGTACTTATACCCATCTGACGAGACTTTAATATTATATTAAAATCATGTTCTACAATACCAGTTAATGCTTCTTCTTGAAATGGATATAAATCAAAATTTATAGTACCACGAATAGGATGCTGAATCTTAACATATTTCTTCATGAAATATATTGGATCTTTCAAGCACTTTTTGTACTCTTCCTTGATTATTTCTTTTAATGTTTTTTCAGACATTCTTTTCCTTGTCCTTTATCTTTTTGATAACCAAGTCTTTAATTGTTTGTTCTGTATTTTTATCGTATTTATTATTTGACAACTCTTCATTTGCCATTTTTATCAAGTCATTGACTCGCTCTAAATCAGTTTTTAAATCTTTTAATACAATTTGACGGCGATCTGTGTTGTCCATCCAAATTTCTTCACTACCATCTTCGTTAAAAAATTGAAGATTTTTAGAAGATTGAGTATAATTTTCTAAATAATCGATACTTTCTGTAATTTTTTGTTTAAAATCTATAAGTTGAGCTAATTCATTATTAACAGTTTTATACTTTTCATAATCTTGAAAGTATCCTTTTTGTCTTAATGTTCCTTCATATTCAATATTACATTCATAACAACGTTGAGTTTTTGGATATGTTTTTTCATCTAAATAATTGCCCCACTTCATATCTGCATTACAAATAGTGCAACGTTGTTCTAAAATATATTGTGCTTTTTTGCTGACACGATGTTTATATCCATTTTTCTTAATCCATTTTACCCCGTTATTATCTTCCCACTCTTCTCCTTCTTTGCGACTTTGTATTGCTACATTTTCATCATAACCAACTTGTACGAATGGACGTTCTCCACTTAAATAATCACGAACAATACTAAGATTGCTTTTGCCAGTTGCTTTTTTCATAAATAATCAATAACAATTTATATTAAATATACAATCAATATCATTAACATTTTTTATTTTTTGACGTGATACCATATTTGTATATCTATAAATATAAGAAATTAAAAAACCCTGTCAGAATAAATCTGACAGGGTTGTGAATTAATACATTTCAATTACGCGCCGGGAAATTGAGCACCAGTTGGTAAAATATTGAAATCAAGTACTATGAATTCAGCAGTCTTAGCTGGTTGGATATAAATTTGACCGTAAAGGATATTTCTATCAATCAAGTCAGGTGTATTATTTTCAGAATCCATCTTAACTTGGAAGGCATACAATCCACTGCGTTGTTGTACACTTTCAAGATATGGATTTACAATTCCCAAGAAACGATTTCTTGTTGCTGCAACATTTTGTTCAAAGACCAAGAACTTACTGCTACTTGCAATAAATTTCTTGAGCGCAATCAACAAGCGGCGAACATTAATACGATCCAATGCACTTGATTTGAATTGTAATGTTTTTTGTCCCCATACACAGATTCCTTGTCCGGGGAATGCTGCGATTGGATTGACTCTACCTTCGTAGAGTGTATCTCTTTCAGCATGAGTCAATCTATCAAGAACTTGTACAGCTTGAGGAATTCCACCACGATTTAATCCGGCTGGAGCAAACCATTCGGCACTTGCATTGTCATTTGCTGCATATACTGCTGGCATAATAACTGAAGGTGGAACACTTACAATCTTATTCAAGTTAGTATCAAGAATCTTGACCCAAGGATAATATGTACCTACATAATTGCTATCAACAGTTGACACATCGTTAACTGCTGCATCAATTAATCCTACAGTTTGATTGCTGCTAGGGAATACAATATTGTCCATGATATAGAAACAATCTCCACGAGCTTCGCACATATCAGTTACCAATTGTGCAACATAACTGTGTTGACTGTGGAAAATACCCGGAGTAACAACCAAGTTAACATCAAATTCATCAGCATTTCCAAGAGCACCAACACATTGTTTGTATGCAATTGAACCTGCACTATTGATATTTACACAATTCAATCCTTGAGTATTTCCTGCTGTAATATTGCTTCCAACATTAATTGGAATTGCTGGTGATTGACCATCAAATCCACCTTGGAAACCAAATACGAACTTACGCATCTTAACGTAATTTGTTTCATTTGCTGCATCATATGAACTTGGAATGCTTCCACTAGTTGATGCTGGTAACAATGATCCAGTTGTACTGAATTCACCAACTGTTACATCTTCCAAATTGAAGTCTTCATTAACTCCATTGCTATCAAATGCACCAAATGCTGGAAGTGGAGCAAAATATTGCAATGTATCTGCTGCAACTGTTACACCACTACTTGCGGTTGGATACAATGCAGTCAATTCATCGTCTGCACCCAACGGAATATCACCAAATACTGTACCAGATGGATACTTACCCGGAGCTTGTCCGTAAATACTTGCTTTAGAGTACTTTACTTTTGGAACATATGATGTTAATGAACTTCCAATTGGAGTTGAATATGCCTTAAATCCATAAGGAACTGCACTTACTGGATAAGCAATATCACTCATTTCGATACGAATATACTTACTCAAGTTAGAATATGTACCAAATTCGATAATCTTACCTGCATAAGTAATATAATTGTATCGATCACCAATACGACGTGCAACAAAGTTGGCACTGTCTGGATCAAGTGTCAAGTTTTGGAAAATTTCCAAATACTTAGGTTTCTTATCAGTGTCACTATAATCACGAACTGCCAATGTAAAGCTACCCCAGTCGCTTCCAGCAACTGTTCCTGCTAATTTTACATTGCTAATTTCTACCTTATATTTGTTATTCGTACTTGTTCCGTCTGAAAGAGTATGTACTCTAAATAATTGGAACTTAGTTGATGTAGTTGAACTACCATCAGCACTCCAAGGAGCTATCTTTTGACTTGTTACCCAAGGTGTTGTAGCATTTGTCAATGAAAATGCACAGTCTCCTGCGTTTAAGTTGGTTGAATAACTATCAGTAAATGTCAATGGTTCACCAGTAGACACAGAACCAGATGGCAATGCAGCACCAACTAATCTCCAACCGTCACTTGTAGATGTATAATTTGCAGCTACTCTCTTCAAACTGCTTTCGAAGAATTTATACAAATATGCAGCTTCGATCTTAGTACCACTTACTTGTTTTGCTGGATCACCAGCAGTTGGATCAGTACCAAATACATTTGAAATATACTTAGAACTTGCAGGATCTATTGAGAAATCATATGTACCTACAGTTGATCCATCTGATTTGAGATTTAATTTGAAATTTAAATTATCATAATCAAAACTTCCACTATATACACCAGTTGTAGCAGATGCAGTAATCAATGTACTTCCGTTAAATCCCGGAGCATTAAAACTACTATCTAATGATGCATATTGTGTATCTGCTAATACAGCCAAAACAAGAGGTAAACGAGCACTACTAGTATTTGGACTACAAGGATCGGCAGATGGAGTATATCCGGCAGTAAATGTTCCATTTAATTTACCAAATGATCCACTTATTACACCTGAAATAATAATATTAACTCCGCATCCATTAGTATCTCTTTGTGCTTTGAATGATCCACTAACAAGTTTAATAGCAGATCCATCTGTACTGATACCTTGATCCAAATTAATAATAGTTACGGAATTATCAAATGAACCACTTACACCAGCACCTGTAATACCACCAACTTCAGTTAATGCTTGCAACAATTTTTGTTGAGAAGTATAAGAACTATTACCTTGAATACTACTAGAAACATAATTAGATGTAGCTCCAATAGTTTGTGTAGAATTAAATGCAAATGTAAATTGTTGTCCGTAATACAATAAACTTCCGCTTGTAGATGTTACTGTTAGAGCAGTATCATCTGCGGCAGTTGATTGAAACTTACCAATAAATGAACTTCCGCTTATAAAGGATAAAGATCCTGTATTAGGAGCACTTGTTGATCCACTTGTATATGTAAGCGTTGAAGATAAACTTGATGTCGTTGTTGCGTCAAAAAGTAAATATGAGCTTCCGCTATTCAATGCACCTGCTGAGTTACTTCTACCCCACGTTCCGGGTTCAGCATAGAGCACAAATGGTTTTAATTGATTATATCCTGTTAATGCACCGACACGGCAAACGGTAACGAACCCTTTTTCTTTGAGATATTCTTTTGCTGTATATGGTCCGTAGTAAACTCCATCTGCAACGCCGAATTTTTCTTCAAGTTCAGCAGTGCTTCTTACGAGAGTAGGGGAAAACCCCGGACCTTGTGCAAATGGTGCAACAACAACTGCACCAATATCTGCAACACCTTGTGCGATGCCGCTAAGATCGTTTTCGCGTGTAAATACACCGGGACTTACGATTCTGTCTGTTGGACTAAATTTTCCACCTTCAGTTATTGGCATATGTATTAATTCCTTTCAAAATAGTTTAAATTTATCGAATAAACTAAATATAAATATAGTTAATTTTTTCAAGATTATAATATTTATCGGAATTTTTATAAAATTTATGCCGAAGTTGCTTTATATAATTTTCCAGTGTTTGGATTTATTGCAAGATAATTAAATCCTGCCGCTGCAATTGAAGAAGTTGTTGGTAACCCATCAAAAAATACATCATTGGCAACAGTTAAATTATTAAATACTGCATCTTGAGTAGATCCTCCACCAGATGGACTACTGCTACCAGACGGATCAAAACTTTGAATAGTTCTCAAGTTTGAATATATTAAATTAGAATTATTGTCATACAATTCTGCTTTAATATCAAATAATTCATTTGCTTGATTTACATTAAACGGTATTCTTACTGTATAAGACGATAAACTAAATCCATTGGTTTGATTTGGTTTGATGGATAAATTATTTATAATTAACGTATTAAAATATCTTGGAACAATAACCAATGTACCGTACAAATCATTCAATGGTGTAAATTTAAACTGCAACGTTTTTATAAAATTTTTACGAGTGGTTGCATCTGAAATTACAATATCTGCCAATTTTACTCCATATGTTGTATTGTAATTTTTTTCTTTTTTGTTATCAGTATAAGAGCCAGTTAAATAAAATTCTAATGTTGCCACCGAATTTGGATTTTTTGAACTTAAAAAGCAATTAAAACTCAAAACATATTCTGTATTTTTTATGAATTTTAAAAAATTTGTATCATATGCTGATCCACTTTGATTAGTATATTCCGTTTGATTGAATGGAATATATGTAGAATTTCTATATAAATTTGAAGAATTTAATTTAGTTATAATATATCCGTTTGAAATATTATTACCTTCTATTTTTAGTGCATCAATATATGTTGTATCATCATATGACAAACTTATAGCGTTTGAGCTTGTAAACCAAAATGTATTTATAAAATCCAAGGAATAAAAATTTCCTAAATTTTGAAAAGATTTTAATGGAACAATATCATTTTTTAATATTTCATTAACGTTGAAATTTTCATCTAAAATAAGAGTATAATCGCTCGCAATATTTAAACTTTTTCTATATATTTTATGTCCTGCAACAATTCCACTGAATGTATCTAAATTTCTATAAGTTATTTCTGCTATAGAATATTTTTTAAATCTTGTTTGCCCAGATACTCCTATACTTTCAGTCACATAACTAGAAGTTGTAAAAAAATTAGAATTATATGCATAACTTGAATATAAAATATTATAAGTTCCTTCAATAATATCAGTTACAACATTTTTATTATTTGCTAAATTTTTATAAATGAACGGAGATTCTAACTGAAGAGTATTTTTATTTACTACATTTTTTATTGTAATAGATGCGGTTTCAGATACGGAAATATCTGAATTAGAATTATAATTTTTAATTTTTGTAATAAATAAATTGGCTTGAAATGGAACAAAACTTGCACTAAATATTGAATTTGTTGAAACGATTTGATAATCAACTAAGTTCTTATCATAAAAATTTTCATCGACATTAAAGTTACCGGATGGATAAATTGATTTTCCATAAAAAGTACCATTCGCAATTTTAGGATTTGTTTCACTAGTATTTGTTTTGGTTGCAAATGTTAATAATGGAGAAACTTCTATAGTTGGTTGACTATAAAATCTAGATTTACTTCTAGTAACTAATGAATTGTCAATATTAAGATATGTTGAGTAACGTACTAATTTAGATCCAAAAGTTCCTACCAATACCAATCGACCTACTCCTTTATTATTTTGAGGATATATATGAAAAGATAATGTAATAGACGTTGTTTTTCTTATAAAGTCTGTATTTATTGCCTTTTCAACATATAAAACGTTACCTCCAGAGTCAATTGCTTCTATTTGTAGGTCAGACGGTGGATTATTTACAACAAAAGAATTTTTACCACTATAAAAATTTTCATCAAACTCTGTTAAAACAAAATATGTAGAGGATAACAATGAAGTATCCTCTACATCAACTTTTAATTTTGCTAATTCTAGACTATTACCTGTTTTAAAATCTGGCATATACTCATAAATATATGCCAGAATTATTATATATGCACAATCTTAGAAAAACCATTTTCCTTTTTAATTTCTAATTGAGTGTCAACCATGTCTTTCATGATATCCAAATGACTGACAACCCAAACAAAATCAAAATTAAACTTAAAATACGACAATAACGATGACATTGAATTTAAGTTTTCTTTATCAGCACATCCAAATCCTTCATCAATTGCAATGAAGTTAGGACGAGGTAAATTAGATATATTAATTAATGCAACTCTAATTGCAAGGGATGACACAAATCGTTCCAATCCACTTGCCATTTCAAGTGCCCACTTTTTACCATCATAATTAATATATCCTATTACGTTCTTACCATCCGTTTTCAATTCAATTGTAAATTCAACAATTTGTTGTAAAATATTATTTATTTCACCTTCAAGTGTTGGTAATGCTTGTGAAATCAAATCATATGGAATACCATCTCTATCAATAGCCATTATATAATACTTATATGCTTCTTGTTCTAATTGTAGAACTTTTGCATTTTTAATAGTATCTTCATAGTTGTTCTTTTGTTCATTTGCAGCAGTCTTCTTTCCGTTTAAATCTATTAATTTTTTATTAGATAGTTTAATAGAATCTTCTATAGTTTTAATTATACTTTTAATAGAACTAATATTTTGATTTGTAATTTTATTCTTTTCTATAGCTTCCTTTTCTTTATGATAGGCAGTAATTTTACTTTCAATAGTTTGAAGTTCATTATTTATAGACTGTATTCTGTTTTCATTCTTTAATATTGCATTTGATCCAATATTAATTTTATTTTGAGTATCAATTTTCTTTTTCTCCAACTCTTGATACTCATTGTTTTTTGCAACAGTGTATTCTAATAATTTAATTGAATCTAATAAAGTTTCTTCTTCTTTCAACAAAGAATTATACTCAACATCCAACACCTTAATATCTTCTATAGTTTGAGTAAGTTCTTTTACGATGGCATTGCTTCTACATGCTTCACAGTTTGGATTATACTTGTGTTCCTTTAATTTAGAAACTCGTTTTGTTTTTGTATCAATATCATACTTTTTGAAATTAATTTTAGATTTTAATTCCTTACCAGATTCAAGTAAATTAGTATATTTACTATAATCAGTTTTTAGTTTATTTATATCTATTTGTTTGATGGATTCATTTATTTCCTCCAACAAAGATTCAAATTGAGACAAATAAGGCTTTTGCTTACTGATTAAGTCATTTAAATCTTGTTTTTCTTTCGTTAGTTTTGTATTAGATGTATTTAATTCATCTATATTTGTAGGTGCGTTGCCAGTATTAATTAGTTTCTTTGATTCTTCAAGAAGTCTTTCATTTTGGATTGACAACTTATCAGTCAATACATTTAATGCATCGTTTTCTTTATTAATTTCTGCTTCTAAGATAACAATGTCATGTATTCTTTCTTCCAATAAACGTGGATAATCTGTCTTTTCATATGACTTCAACAAAGTATTTATTTCTTTCGATTTTTCTTTAGATGCTTCGGTCAACTTATCAAAAATTGTAATTCCCATAAATTTGGAAATCAAATCTTTTCTGTCAGCTTGACCCATGTCAATAAAACTGCCTTGATTATTATTTTGTATACTTAATACCGTTAATAGAAAATCTTCATATGTACCAAGATATTCACGAATGACATCATTAGTATTACGTCTTGCTTCACCATTTAAATCTTCAACATTGCCATCAACAATACGATAAAACTTAACATCTACTTTTACATTACCCTTTTTATCTTGTAATCCTTTTCTTTCGATGAAGTAATCAATATTATCGATTTCAAAATTAAATTTACAATTGAAACTCATTTTTTGAGTGTTCATTACATGAATCGCCTTAAACGCACGATCACATTTATCAAATATACAATAACAAAGTGCAGATAATATACTACTCTTACCTGATGCATTATTTGCAAATAATCCAATAATATTTTTCATCTTGGAAAAGTCAATTACATTACCACTTCCATATGAAAACATATTCTCAAACTCAAATTTCTTTGGCTTCCATCGTATATTACGAACACTCACATCTTTACTGATCTGATTGTTCATTTCTTTATTAATATTATATACTTGTTTTGCTAAATCATCACGCAAGACAATTGACTTATTTTCAAAAAACGCAGAAATTAGTCTGTTTTGATAATCTAAATTACCAACGTTATTAACGTTTAAATTTGTGACATCAATAATATTTTTCTTTTCTGATTCTTTAAAATCTATTTTTTCATACACTACCTCTAAAACATCGGAGGTCTCTTTGATTTTTTTCAAAACCTTCTCTATTTCAGTTTTAATAGTTTGATTACACTTTGCTCTCAAAAACACTTTTTTAGGAAGATTTTCCAATGGAGTATACAATTTTCCATTTTCAATTTCCACTGTATAAAATCCATAATCATTTTGAATTTCTGTATGTGTATATTGTTTTGTTTTTAAATCCCACAAAACATATCCATGTCCATTAATTTTCTCGCCATGATTTTGTTGAATTAAAGATCCTGCATAAACAATTGCAGGTTGACTATAATTATCACTATATTCTTGTAGTCTTTGATGATGATGAATATCACCGAGCAATACAATGTGATGACCATCAAATGTATTGTTGTTTATAGTCTTACTCGCAATTCTAAATCCATAATCAGTCATAGCATCTTGCACTGTACCATGATACAATGCAATATGATATTCTGTTTCATTTAATGCTTTCTTTGGAATTTTAAAATAATTAATATATTGAGTATAATCATCAAAAACACAATAATGATTGAATAATATGTTTCCAAACACATAAATACCTCCATCTCGCAAGAAAAATAGGTTTGGATGATTTATTGCATTAACAATAGGAGAAGAACTGTCTAATCTATTTTTATTGTTAAGATTGGAATCATGGTTTCCGGGAATTAAGATTGTAGGACGAAGATCTGCAATATTTCGAAGAAAATCTACCGCAATTTGCAAACATTCTGGAGTTAATTCACATTTACTGTGGAACAAATCCCCTAGAATTGCAACAGCAGTTTCTTCAGGAGTATTTTTAATTTCATCATACAACTTTTGAAATACTTGAGCATATTCTTCATGACGCTGACGAAGACGAATATGTATATCCGCAATATGCAGAATATGCGTAAATCGTTTTACTGATGGATACAAGTAATTTATCATATTTATTTTAGTTTCAATTTAATTAAATTTTTAAAAGTTAAAGCAGGAGTATTATTTATAATCTCCCAAGTTTTTTCAAATCCTAGAGAAGACGGATCTTTATCTGGTAATTGAATTATATGTGTTTGTATTCCATTTTTCAACAAAAATTCACATATTTCAATTGCATCATCCTCTGCATCATTATCTAATAATACATTTACTTTTGGTACATCTGATTCTAACAATTTTGATTTCAATTTCTCTGACAAATTTTTTCCAAACAATGGAATGCTATTACGTCGGACTGCAATCGCATCAAATTGACCTTCAACCAATGTAATAGGTTCTTCAAAATTTACAAAAAGTTCAAATCCAATTATATTTTTGCTAGAAGAACACAATTTATATTTCATGTAATCATTTCCATAATAATCTCTAGCAGAAAAGAAATTTAACATACCGTCTGCATCATATGATGGAATGACTACTCTTCCTTTATATAAACCTGCGTCACAATATCCTATATTGTACCTTAGAATATCATGTCGTCCAATATTACGTTGTTGTAAATATCTAATTGCATTTTTATAATCTGGATCATTAACAGGAACATATAAAGGCTTAAATTCTGATGGAAGTTCAACCTTAGTATCAGTTCCTAAAGTTTTTTTCTTGTTTGTTGGACCTGTGTATAATGATAATTCGTTTAATACTACATAATATTCAGCAGATGCGTTGAGTTTTTTAAATAAAGAACCAAGACTTATTCCTCGGAAATTACATACCCAGCAGTTATATTTTCCGGTAAGTAAATTAATTTCAAGTTTTCTTTTATAATGATTACAAAAAGGACAAAAATAAACTGCATCAGTTCCTTTTCTGATTTTAGGAACTTGATTTAACAGTTTATTTAAAGTAGTTAAAATTAATTCTTGCTTAAGCATCTATACCTAGACACTATCAGAAAGATATTTCTGTTGCAAGTTTTTTTCTCGGTCTGTTTTACACCAAGGATTTTTATCCAATGCCACAGCTATTTTCATTAATTTAATAGGATCAAT
>VFQT010001831.1_pt1 | contig 23869 bp, 25 predicted proteins | sample 3512381 | NCBI WGS metagenome assembly VFQT01 (sample SAMN10412376, study PRJNA504923) | tailings metagenome | isolation source: Relicate 2 Philex TSF3 active mining site | place: Philippines: Tuba, Benguet | collected 2017-08-29
CTACAGCGAGACGCCGACGTACGGCTCGCCGGTCACGATGGTGACGACCCGGCGGGTCACGGACACGGCGTGGTCCGCGTAGCGCTCGTAGTAGCGGGAGAGCAGGGTCACGTCGATGGCCGCCTCGACCCCGTGGGGCCACGAGGGTGACAGCACGATCGTGAAGAGCTCTCGGTGGAGCCGATCGACCTCGGCGTCGTGGCGGCCGATGTCGGCGGCCAGGGCGACATCCTGCGAGGCGATGACCGAGCCGGTCTTGGAGACGATGGCCTCGGCCAGCCCGCCCATCTCGGCGAAGGTGCCCCGGAGTTCCTGAGGGATGGAAAGCCGGGGGTACCGCAGCCGGGCCTGCTTGGCGACGTGCTCGGCCAGGTCGCCCATGCGCTCGAGTGAGGCGGCGATGCGAAGGGCCCCGATCAACTCGGGAAGCTCGTCACGGTCGGGGGAGTTGCGCGCGATGAGCTCGAAGCACTGCTCCTCGATGTCGCTGGACAGGACGTCGATCTGGGCATCGGCAGCGATGACGGACTCGGACATCGCCAGATCGGCGTCGAGTAGGGCCTGTGTGGCGCGGTTCATGGCCGATCCGACCAGCTGGGTCATGCGGATCAGGTCACCCTTGACGACATCGAGATGCCGCGTCAGTTCGGCGTCCATGGGTCCCTTCTGTTGCCCGGTCGGGGTCAACGGTACGCCCGTGAGGCAACGAAACCACGCCACGACGTGAACGGCACGCGGCCTTCTGGTGAATGAGTGGTGTTGGCGGCGGAATCCTTCGTGAATGATGGCGTGGACGGGCCCGCTTCAGCGGGTGCGGCGGGGCGCCGCTCCTATCCTTGGGATATGTCCGGTTCGGCACGTGTCGGGGAGGTGCTCGTGGCTGGTTCCACCGCCGCTGGCATGCCCGACGTGCCGGACGAGGTGGTGCGCGTGCTCAGCGTGCTTCCGTCGGCCTCCATCGTGGCTGCACCGGACGGAACCGTGCTGAGGGCCAATGCGCGAGCCACCGGTCTGGGACTCGTGGCCCGCGACGTGGTGACCGTGCCGGACATCCGCCATCTCATCGACCGGGCCGCGGGGGACGGGCACGCCCGAGAGTTGGAGATGAGGGTCCGCCGGCCACCGCTGGGGCGCGAACTGCTGGAGCTGCGCGTACGTGTCGCCGCGCTGGGCACCGGGGCCATCCTCGTCCTGATCGACGACCTCGCCGAGGAGCGTCGCGTCGACGTGGTCCGCCGCGACTTCGTTGCGAACGTCAGCCACGAGCTCAAGACGCCCGTGGGTGCCATCTCGCTCCTTGCGGAGGCCGTGCTCGCGGCAGCCGACGACGAGGAGCAGGTGCGGCACTTCGCGGAGCGCATGCAGATCGAGGCCAGCCGGCTGAGCACCCTCGTCCAGGACGTCATCGATCTCTCGCGACTCCAGGGTGATGATCCCCTCACCCGCGCCGAGGTGGTGTCGGTCGACGACCTGGTCGGTCGTGCAGTCGACGAGGTCCGCATGCTCGCTTCGCGGGAGCAGATCGAAATCGAGGTCGGAGAACCCACCGGCAGCCTGGTCTACGGCGACGAGCGTCAGCTGCTGGCTGCGCTGCGCAACCTGCTCATGAACGCCATCGCCTACTCGCCGAGCCACACTCGCGTAGCGGTGGGTGTCAGAGCAGTCGACTCCATCGTCGAGATCGCCGTCAAGGACCAGGGCATCGGCATCGCGGCCAATGACCTCGATCGCGTCTTCGAGCGCTTCTACCGGGTCGATCCGGCTCGCTCGCGGGTCACCGGCGGCACGGGCCTCGGACTGGCCATCGTCAAGCACGTCAGCCAGAACCACGGTGGTGAGTGCACCGTGTGGTCGGAAGTCGGAGTCGGCTCGACCTTCACGGTCCGGCTCCCGGCGTACGTGCCCGCGTCACCGAGCGACGCCGATGTCGTCGACCTCGGGCTGCTGAATGACGACCCCACCATCATCACCCCGGCAGGAGAGGCGCAGTCGTGACGCGGATCATGGTCGTGGAGGACGAGGAGTCGTTCTCGGAGGCGCTGTCGTTCATGCTCAAGCGTGAGGGATACGAGGTCGAGGTTGCGTCTGACGGCAACGAAGCCCTCGAGGTGTTCGAGCAGCGCGGCGCGGATCTCATCCTCCTCGACCTGATGCTGCCCGGGGTCTCCGGCCTCGAAGTCTGCCGAATCATCAGGACGAAGTCACAGGTCCCGATCATCATGCTGACGGCGAAGGACGGCGAGATCGACAAGGTCGTGGGGTTGGAGATCGGCGCCGACGACTACGTCACCAAGCCGTTCTCGTCCCGTGAGCTCCTCGCACGAGTTCGATCCGTGCTTCGTCGTCATGGCGAGCCTGAGGAACTGCTGTCCGCGACGGTGGAGGCGGGTCCGGTCCGCATGGACGTGGACCGACACGTGGTGACGGTGCGGGGGGAGCCCGTCGCGATGCCCCTGAAGGAGTTCGATCTTCTCGAACTGCTCGTGCGCAATGCGGGCCGTGTGCTCACCCGCGCACAGCTGATCGACCGGGTGTGGGGAGCTGACTACGTGGGAGACACCAAGACCCTCGATGTCCACGTCAAGCGCCTTCGCGCCAAGGTCGAGGTTGAGCCCGGTCAGCCTGTGCACCTGGTCACGGTGCGTGGTCTGGGCTACAAGTTCGAGCCGTGACCGAATGCGGGTCGCGCGGCGGCGTCGCTGCGACCGCGGGCGTGATGCACTCGACTACGGAAGGATCGTGACGTCCTCGTAGTACCCGGTCTGCGGCACGGTGAGCACCCACATCTTGGCGAGGCCGGCCTCCGCGAATCCGAGCTCGACGGGGACGTAGGTCGACAGTGGCACGTCGAGGTCTCCTGCATCAATGCGCAGTTCGGACTCCCAGCCATAGGAGGCGGATGCACCGGGCTGCAGTGTGGTGGCGTCCTCGCCTTCCGCTGCGGGGGTGATGATCTCGGCCTGACCGGCGTTGACGGTCGCGTACACGAGCGCGTCCGGTGTCGGACCCTCGTTGACCAGGCGCACCAGCAATGTGGCGGCGTTGGAGTCGTCGTTGCTGACCACGAGGGTCGCGTTCTCGATCCGGATCGGCCCCTGCTGGGTCTGCACCCCGTTGCCGGTGTTCATGGCTGCCTGGGTCGTGGTGGTCGCCTTCTGTCCGTTGAAGCAGCCGGTGAGGGCGAGGACCGAGGTGGCGAGCAGGGCAGTGGTGGCGAGGTGGGAGCGCTTCACAGGCCCAGACTATCGAAGGGTGGCCGGTGCCCCTCGCGGGCGTCGGGGGGTCTGAACCCCCGTGGTAGCCTTGGGTCCCTCGGAAAGGGGTTCAACTCCATGGCGTTCAACGTCGGCGACACGGTTGTCTATCCGCACCACGGAGCAGCCGTCATCGAGTCAGTCGAGATCCGGACCATCAAGGGGGAGGACCGCGAGTACCTCGTGCTGCGGGTAGCCCAGGGTGATCTCACCGTGCGGGTCCCGGCGGCCAACGTCGATCTCGTCGGGGTCCGTGACGTCGTGAACGCCGAGGGCCTCGACCGTGTCTTCAACGTGCTGCGCCAGCCGTACACCGAGGAGCCCACGAACTGGTCCCGCCGCTACAAGGCGAACCTGGAGAAGCTCGCCTCAGGTGACGTCATCAAGGTGGCCGAAGTCGTCCGGGACCTCTGGCGCCGCGAGCGCGAGCGGGGGCTGTCCGCCGGTGAGAAGCGCATGCTGGCCAAGGCGCGGCAGATCCTGGTGAGCGAGCTCGCCCTGGCCGAGAAGACGAACGAGGACAAGGCGGAGGCCATCCTCGACGAAGTCCTCGCGTCCTAGACAGCACCTGCGGTGAACGCTGCACCTGGTGAGGAGCAGCCCCGTCGCACCGCGGCCATCGTGCCGGCGGCGGGCCGGGGAGAACGACTTGGCCCGGGAGCCCCGAAGGCTCTGCGAACCCTGGGTGGCACCCCGATGCTCGTGCATGCGGTACGCGCCCTCGCCTCCAGCAGGGTGATAGACGTCGTGGTGGTGGCGGCACCGGAGGAGTCCGTCGATGCCGTGTCTGCGATGCTCGGTGAGCACTCGTTCGCCTCCGACGTGACCGTCGTGGCTGGTGGCGAGACGCGCCAGGACTCTGTGGCCCGGGCCCTGATCAGCCTGCCGCCCGACATCGACATCGTCCTCGTCCACGATGCCGCGCGACCACTGGTGCCGGAGCAGGTGGTCACGGCTGTCGTGGCTGCCGTCGCCGCGGGTCATCCCGCCGTCGTGCCCGCGCTGCCGATCGTCGACACCGTGAAGGAGGTCGACGAGGACGAGGCGGTCGTGCGCACGGTCGACCGCGATCGACTGCGCGCTGTCCAGACACCTCAGGGCTTCGACCGTGCCGTGCTGCAACGCGCGCACGCTGAGTCTGACCTCAGCATGACCGATGACGCCGGTCTCGTAGAGGCCCTCGGCATCCCCGTGCTCGTCGTGCCAGGCCACGAGGAGGCATTGAAGGTGACGCGACCCTTCGACCTCATCGTCGCGGAGGCCATCGTGGCCAGGAGGAGGGCGTCCGGTGTCCTCTGACGGCCGAGACCCGTTCGTCGGCGTGGGCACCGACGTCCACGCATTCGAGGAGGGTCGCCCGCTCTGGCTCGCGGGACTCCTGTGGCCCGGCGAGGTCGGCCTGGCCGGTCACTCGGATGCCGACGTCGCCGCGCATGCCCTGTGCGACGCGGTTCTGTCGGCCGCCGGCCTGGGCGATCTCGGGTCGGTGTTCGGCACCGATGATCCGCAATGGGCGCAGGCGTCGGGAGTCTCGCTCGTCAGTCATGCCGCGTCACTGGTGGTCGGCGCCGGCTACGTCGTGGTGAACGCCAGCGTGCAGGTGATCGGCAACCGGCCGCGCGTCGGCACCCGTCGGGTGGAGTCGCAGGATGTCCTGAGCGCCGCCCTCGGGGCGCCCGTCCGGGTGTCGGGCACCACCACGGACGGCCTGGGGCTGACCGGCCGTGGCGAGGGGATCGCCGCGATCGCCGTGGCGTCCCTTCTGGGGTCGGCCTGATCCTGCGCATGTCAGGATGGGGGCATGAGTCCTCTCCGCATCGTTGCCGGGTCGCTCGTGACAGCGGCCGTCGCGGCCCTCGTGACCGCCCCTCAGGCCCAGGCCTACGACCGTGAGGCCTACGCCTTCGCGGCGTCCCACATGATCGAGCGCTCGGATATCCCGAAGGTGCTCGGCGACTTCGACGAGACCCTGGGCTTCAGTGCGGGACTGGGCATGCGGACGTACCTGTGCTATCTGCAATCGAGCACTCCGGATTCCACTGGCACCGATGTGCTGGCCGGCAAGCCGCAACTGCAGTACTCGGGGTACTACAGCCCGAGCAGAGGACCGCAGGTGTCCGTGAGCGTTCAGGTGCTCCAGTTCGGTTCGGCTGACGAGGCAATCAGGGGCTTCGAGGAGCTGAAGACCCAGTCCCGCAAGTGCAAGGGCGCGGGGTCGAAGACCTGGACGAACAGCGACGGCACCAAGACGACCAGCTCGTGGCGGGTAGCCACCTCGGTTGTGCCGCAGGTGACCGTCGCCGGAGTGCCGTCCATCGGCATCACGCAGGACAACCTGTCGGTCTCCAGCAAAGGCGGGAACCCGAGCGCCGATGACAACTACACGGTCTACACGCTTGTCAACGATGTGATCCTGGCCACCTCCTATAACGGAGGCAGCACGACCAACACGACCAAGGAGCAGCGCAAGGCCGTCAACCAGGTGGCCTTCAATGCCGTCTCGAGATGGGTGGGCTGACGTGACCAGCATTCCTGATGTGGCCAAGGGATGGCTCGACTCGGCGGAGTTCGCGGTCATCGCGACGAATCTGCCGAACGGCTATCCGCAGCAGTCGGTCGTCTGGATCGAGCGCGATGGTGACGACCTGCTCGTGTCGACCGTCAAGGGAAGACGCAAGCACCTGAACATGGAGCGTGACCCGCGGGTCTCCGTCCTCGTGTACCCCGCGAGCAATCCCTACTCCTACGTTGAGATCCGCGGCACGGTGTCCATGACCGAGGAGGGGGGCCGGGAGCTGATCGACAGGCTCTGCCACCGCTACACCGGTGCCGAGCGCTACACCATGGACGATGGCACCGAGAATGTGCGCGTCGTGGTCCGGATCCGTCCGGAGAAGGTGGTCCTCCTGTCGCGCTGAACGTGCGGGATTCGGCTCCCTGCCACGTCCTCGGTACTGTTCGGTCCGTGACCATCAGGTTCTTCGACACCGCGACGCGCTCTGTGCGCGACTTCGTGCCCCTCCGGGAGGGGAAGGTCGGCATATACCTGTGCGGCGCCACTGTGCAGGCGCCTCCGCACGTGGGTCACATCCGCAGCGGCGTCGCCTTCGACGTCATTCGGCGTTGGCTGATCGCCAAGGGATACGACGTCACCTTCGTCCGGAACGTGACGGACATCGACGACAAGATCCTGGCCCGCGGCGTGGAGCAGGACATTCCCTACTGGGATGTGGCGATGCGAAACGAGCGTGCCTTCACCGCCGCCTATGACGTCCTCGGCTGCCTGCCCCCGACGTACGAGCCCCGGGCGACCGGGCATGTGCCCGAGATGATCGCCCTGATGGAGCGGCTCATCCAGTCCGGTCACGGTTACGCGGCGCAGGGGGACGTCTACTTCGACGTCCGCTCGTTCCCGCAGTACGGCGCCCTGAGCGGCCAGCGGCTGGACGACATGAAGGACGCGGCAGATGCCGACCCGCGCGGCAAGCGTGATGCCCGCGACTTCGCCATGTGGAAGTCCGCCAAGCCCGGTGAGCCCGCCTGGGACACCCCGTGGGGCTCGGGAAGACCTGGATGGCACATCGAGTGCTCGGCCATGGCGGCCAAGTACCTCGGCGAGACGTTCGACATCCACGGCGGGGGCCTCGACCTGGTGTTCCCTCATCACGAGAACGAGATCGCCCAGTCGAAGGCCGCCGGCGGCGGTTTCGCGCAGTACTGGCTGCACAACGCCTGGGTCACCACATCGGGGGAGAAGATGAGCAAGTCGCTCGGAAACTCGCTGCTGGTGGAGCAGGTGGTGCAGCGTGTCCGCCCCGTCGAGCTGCGCTACTACCTCGCGGGCGCGCACTACCGGTCGATGCTCGAGTACTCGGACGATCATGTTGCAGAGGCGGGTCAGGGCTACCGCCGGATCGAGGGCTTCCTCCAGCGTGCCGCCGAGTTCCTGGGGGTCGCGGGGACCCCGCAGGTGCAGTCGGACGCACGTCCTGCCGCGTTCGACGCGGCGATGGACGATGACGTCGCGGTGCCCCAGGCGCTGGCCGTGATCCACGAGACCGTGCGCGAGGGCAATGCCGGGCTCGCGTCCGCGGATCCGGAGGCGGTGCGCCGCTCCTTCGACGCGGTTCTGGCCATGGTCGATGTCCTCGGCCTCAATCCGTGGTCAGCGCCCTGGGCCGCCGGTTCGTCGTCGGCTCGCCATGACGAGGTCATCGACGCACTCGTCCAGGTCGTCCTCCAGCAGCGGCAGGAGGCGCGGGCACGCAGGGACTTCGCTGCGGCGGACGCGATCCGTGACGGACTCGACGCCATCGGCATCACGGTGGAGGACACCCCGTCCGGTGCACGCTGGACGCTCGGCTGAGGAGAGGCGACACCATGGCAGGCAACTCCCAGCGCCGAGGCGCGATGCGGAAGTCGGGAACCAAGAAGGGGGCCACGGTCGGCTCCGGCGGTCAGCGGCGGGCGAAGCTCGAGGGTCGTGGACCGACGCCGAAGGCGACCGAGCGTCCGCATCACCCGGCTGCGCGGCGTGAGCGGGCCGCTGCCAAGCGCGCGGCATCGACCAAGCGAACCCCGTCCAGGTCATCGGCGTCGCGTCGCTCCCAGGGCAGCGTGCTGATGGGCCGCAACCCGATCGTCGAGGCCCTGCGCGCCGATGTCCCGGCAACCGGTCTCTACGTGCAGACGAAGGCAGACGCCGACGATCGCTGGCGCGAGGTGCTGCGCATCGCCGTAGCGCGCAGCATCCCGATCATGGAGGTCGCACGTCCGGAGCTGGACCGCATGACCGATGGTGGAGTCCACCAGGGTCTCGTTCTCACGGTCCCGGAGTACGAGTACGCCGACCTCGCCGAGGTGGAGAACGGCTCACTCGTGGTGATGCTCGACGGCGTGACCGACCCCCGCAACCTCGGAGCCATCGCCCGGTCAGCCGCGGCATTCGGTGCCGACGGCATCGTCATCCCGACGCGCAGGTCAGTGGGGGTGACCGCATCCGCCTGGAAGTCCTCGGCCGGTGCACTCGCACGCATCCCGGTGGCCCAGGTGACGAACACGACCCGGTCGCTGCAGTCCCTCCAGAAGGCCGGGTTCACCGTCATCGGCCTCACCGCCGATGCCGACGTCGCTCTCGGCTCGCTCGATGCGGGCATCCTCGTCGACCCGGTCGTCATCGTCATCGGCGCCGAGGGCGCCGGTCTCTCGCGGCTGGTCTCCGAGACGTGCGACTGGCGCGTCAGCATTCCGATGGTGGGCGGCAACGAGTCGTTGAACGCATCCGTTGCTGCGGGAATCGTGCTCCAGGCGGTCTTCGCGGCTCGGTCCTGAAAGCCAGCACCTCCTGCGGCCCCGGTGGGCATGGCACTCGGGGGAGTGGGGCAGGCCCCTAGGCTTCGGCTCGTGAGCGACAACCCGCGAGCGAGGCTGGCGGACATCGCCGAGCAGGCCGGGGTCAGCGAGGCAACCGTCTCCCGGGTGCTGAACGACCGTCCCGGGGTGTCGACGGCAACGCGACAGGCCGTGCTCACCGCCCTCGACGTCCTGGGTTACGAGCGACCCATGCGACTGCGAGGGCAGTCTGGTCTCGTCGGTCTCATCGTCCCGGAGCTGGAGAACCCCATCTTCCCAGCGTTCGCGCAGGTGATGGAGACCCTTCTGGCTCAGCACGGATTCACGCCGGTGCTGTGCACCCAGACTCCCGGGGGCGTCACGGAGGACGAGTACGTCGACCTGCTCCTTGACCGTGGTGTGGCGGGCATCATCTTCGTCTCCGGGCTCCATGCCGACGCCACTGCTGATCACGCTGCCTATCGAGTGCTCCTCGACCGTGGGCTGCCGATCGTGTTCGTGAACGGCTATGCCGAAGGCATCGATGCACCCTTCGTGTCGGACGACGACGCTGCGGCCATGCAGCTTGCCGTGACGCATCTGGCGTCCATGGGCCATCGACGGATCGGCCTTGCTGTCGGGCCCGCCCGCTTCGTTCCTGTGGTGCGCAAGCGCGCCGCCTTCATCGAGGCGATGGTGCAGGCGACGGGAGTCGCCCACGTGGATGCGGAGGCCCTGGTGACGCACACGCTGTTCACCGTGGAGGGCGGCCAGGCCGCAGCGCACCACCTGCTCGGGCTCGGGGTCACCGCTGTCGTGTGCGGCTCGGACCTCATGGCCCTGGGGGTCATCCGTACGGTGCGGCAGCGCGGATTGCGGGTGCCCGAGGACATCTCTGTCGTCGGCTACGACGACTCCCGGCTCATCGCCTTCACTGATCCGCCGCTGACCACGGTGCGTCAGGCGGTCACGGCCATGGGCACAGCGGCCGTGCAGGCCCTGCTCGACGGCATCAATGGGACTCCGGCCCCCCGAGACGAGTTCGTGTTCCGTCCGGAGCTCATCGTGCGGGGATCGACGGGGCCGGTACCGCGCGAGTCGACCTAGAGGGGCACTGCTCGGCCGGGATTTCGACCCGCCGCCGTCTCGTCAGGTCCCGGACGACGACCCGCCGAATCCCGAGGTCAGCCTGGGGAACTCGGTCTGGTGGGCCATCACTGCTGCCCCGCTGAGCGCAGCTCGAACATGCGGAGCACCGGAGCGGCAGCGGCCGCCGCGGCGTACGCGGAGCTGGTGTCGTCGAACCCGAGCAGGATGTCCTGCATTGCCGTCAGCGGGCGACCCCGCTTGTTGAGCACAGGCTGGCCGTCAGCCTGCAGTGGGATCTGGTCGTAGTTGCTCGCCGAGCGCACCACGACCATCGGGAAACGGGTGCCGAACTTCGCATTCCATCGCGAGACGGCGCTCATCCACGGCACCGCCTCCATGGCGGAGAAGGCGACGATGGTGTCGGGTCGCGCCTTGCGATTGATGCCGGAGCTGCGCATCAGGGCACTCATGTACTCGCGGGCGAGGCGATCCTCTGTGGCGCCGTGCCAGAAGTCGTCACCCGACACCTCGCCACCGCACTCCCGGTACGAGTAGAACTTCGGTGGGCGCCAGGAGTCCCGGTCGGGGTGGAAGCGGGCGATCTTCTCGGTGACGCTCGCGGGCCGCTTCGGCAGGGTCGTCGTCTTGGCGGCGGCCAGGAGCTCGTCCGCGAGACCAGAGTCGGCAACGACGAACTGCTGCACGTTGTCGAAGCCCGGGGCCACCTGATTGCCCTTCGAGTCGACCATCTCCCACCAGCCACCTGACGGCGCGTACACGTCTGACGGTGGGTTGCGGCGGGCAGCCCAGTCATTGACGTTGGAGAAGTGCAGGTCCCAGGACCACGAGGCGGTGCCGACGCAGACGTCTCCGATCATGACCTCGGGATTGCCGATGGTGCGTCCGGCCTTGTCATACATGCCGCCCACGGCGGGGGTCGCCCCGCCGATGCCGGACCAGATCACCTCTTTGATGTTCGGTGAGTACCAGCCGAGCATCTCCTGGGTGCAGGGGCCGGCATTCCCGCCGCCTGTCCCCGTGACCACGACTGCCACCGGCTGGCCGTAGAGGCTGCCCTCGACCACCGCCTTGCAGTACGCAGACTCGTTGGAGCGGTCGACCCGTGCGGCGAGCGCCTTGAGGAAAGGCAGGGATTCCCCGTAGGTGGCCCCGGCGTCGCCGAAGGCGTTCAGGATGAGCGTGCGCTGGACGGGTGGTGGGGTGTCGACGGTCGCGGCGGTCGTCGAGGTCACCGGCACCAGGGCGGCGACAAGGCCGAGGATCACTGCCGCAAGGGGGACAGAGCGCTTCATAGCAACCTCCCGGAATCAGTGCATCCGCTCGATCGGCATCGGTCGTGGGGAGAATTCTGCCCGAAGGCGCAGCCATGTGGGGCGCGGATGGAGCCCCCGGTCAGGTTTGAACTGACGACCTACCGCTTACAAGGCGGTTGCTCTACCACTGAGCTACAGGGGCGGACGCCTCACGATACCGAGCCCCGAGGGCTAGCGTGACGCCGTGAGCCCGGTGCAGGCCTTCGTGGTGGCGAACCCCTTCGCCGGCCGAGGTCGTGCCCGTGAGATCGCGGAGGCCTCCGTTCGCGACCTTGCGTCACACGGAGTGGTGGCGGAGCTGCTGCTGCCGACCGACCTGCCCGGCCTGCGGGCGGCTCTCGCCGAGGCGGCTTCTGACGGGCCCACCACGTTCCTTGCCTGCGGAGGCGACGGAACGGTGCATCAGGTGCTGCAGATGGCCGTGGCGCGGGACTGCGTCCTCGGGGTGATACCTGCGGGAACGGGCAACGACAACGCGAGGTCGATGGGCATCGACTCCTCGCGACTGACGGAGTGGACGCGCGATCTGGCAGCCATGATCCGGACGGGAGCGTCAACCCGAGTCGACGTCGCGCTCATCACGCGGGGTCAGGAGCGTGAGTGGTCTCTCGGGGTCACGTCCACGGGATTCGACTCGGCGGTCAACGAGCGAGCGGATCGCATGACACGGCTCCGGGGCACGCCGCGCTACATCGCTGCCCTGCTCGGCGAGCTCAGCGACTTCCGCACCTACCAGTACATCGTGACGATCGACGGCGAGACGGTCAGCGGAGAGGCGCTGCTCGTGGCAGTCGGAAACGGCGCCAACTACGGCGGAGGCATGCGGATCTGCCCGGCTGCGGTCATGACCGACGGAATGCTCGACATCACCTGGGTGGGCTCAGCACCGAGACGGACGATCCTCCGGGTGTTTCCGAGGATCTTCAGCGGCAGGCACGTCGAGCATCCCCTGGTGCGCACGTTCCGCGGGAGGCAGATCGTCATCGAGGCGGACGGTGCCGTGGTCTACGCCGACGGAGATCGTGTGGGCCCGACCCCGGTGCGGATCGAGGCGGTGCCGGGAGCACTGCGCGTGCTCATGCCGGACACCCGTGAGTGAGAGACTGCTCCCGTGACTGTGATCGGCGTGACCACGTACCAGGAGCCTGCGTCGTGGGGCGCCTGGAGCATCGAGGCCCCCGTGCTGCCGCGGTGGTACGTCGACCTGCTGCACGGCGTGGGTGCGAGTGTCGTGCTCCTGCCCCCGGCCCCCGATCCTGGAGCCCTCGACCGGCTCGACGGACTCGTGCTGGCCGGCGGGGCCGACGTCGACGCGCGTCTGTACGGGGATGAGCCGGACACCACGGCGGACCGGCCACGTGAGACCCGGGACGCCTCGGAGCTCGCGCTCTACCTGCGGGCGCGGGAACTGCGGATGCCGGTGCTGGGCATCTGCCGCGGCCTGCAGGTGATGGCGGTCGCGCACGGCGGACGCCTGATCCAGAATCTGCCGGATATCGAGGGCACCTGCGTGCACCGCGAGCGACCTGGTGAGTTCGTCGACCACCGCGCCACCTTCCAGGACGGCACACTCGGCGCTCGCATCCTCGGCACCGACGACATCATCGTGAACTCGTCGCATCACCAGGCCGTGGCTGAACCGGGAAGCCTGACGGTGTGCGCGCACGCCGAGGACGGCACGATCGAGGCGTGCGAGGACCCCTCGATGGACTTCTGCCTCGGGGTGCAGTGGCACCCGGAGCATCCTGGCCGCCGCGACGTCGACCGACCCCTGCTGCGGGCGTTCGTCGAGGCCGCGACGGCCTACCGGCGTGCTACAGCGGAGTGACGTAGGCCCCGGAGATGCCGCCGTCGACCAGGAAGTTCGACGCCGTGATGAAGGACGAGTCGTCGCTGGCCAGGAAGGCGACGGCGGCGGCGATCTCCTCCGCCTCCCCGAACCGACCCACCGGGATGTGGACGAGTCGGCGAGCGGCACGCTCCTGGTCCTTGGCGAAGAGCTCCATCAGCAGAGGCGTGGCCACTGGTCCGGGCGACAGGGCGTTGACCCGGATGCCGCTGCGGGCGAACTGCACACCGAGCTCGCGCGACATCGCCAGCACACCGCCCTTGGAGGCGGTGTAGCTGATCTGCGAGGTGGCGGCAGCCATCGTCGCGACGAAGGAAGCAGTGTTGATGATGCTGCCCTTGCCCTGCTCGAGCATGTAGGGCAGCACGGCCTTGCAGCACAGGTACACGCTTGTCAGGTTGACCTCCTGCACTCGACGCCAGGCGTCGATGCCCGTCTCCAGGATCGAGTCGTCGTCAGGCGGTGAGATCCCGGCGTTGTGGAATGAGACGTCGATGGAGCCGTATGTCTTCTTCGCGACGTCGAACATGCGGTCGACGTCGTCGGCGCTCGTGACGTCGACCTGCACGAACGTTCCGCCCACCTCGTCAGCGGCGGCCTGGCCGGAGGCGGGATCCATGTCGGCCACGACGACGTTCGCCCCCTCGTCGGCAAGTCGGCGGACCGAGGCCAGGCCGATGCCACTGCCGCCCCCGGTGATCACTGCCGTGCGGCCCTCGAGCCTGCGGCACTTGCTGTCTGACATGTCTGCTCCCTAATCCTCAGTGCTGATGAAGACGTTCTTGGTCTCGGTGAAGGCATCGAGCGCGTCCGGCCCGAGTTCGCGGCCGAGGCCGGACTTCTTGAATCCGCCGAAAGGCGTCCAGTAGCGCACGGACGAGTGCGAGTTGACCGAGAGGTTGCCGGACTCCACTCCACGGGCGACGCGCAGAGCGCGGCCGATGTCACGACTCCAGATGGAGCCGGAGAGTCCGTAGTCGCTGTCGTTCGCCAGTCGGATGGCGTCGGCCTCGTCATCGAAGGGCGTGACGACGACGACGGGGCCGAAGATCTCCTCCTGGAAGGCCCGGTCGGTGGGCGAGACCGGCGCGAGGACCGTGGGCGGGAACCAGAAGCCGGGCCCGGTGGGGCACTGGCCGCGGAACGCCACGGGAGCGTCGTCGGGTACGAAGCTCGCGACGGTGTCGAAGTGGGCCCGGGTGATGAGCGGGCCCATCTCGGCGGTGTCGAGCCGCGGATCCTCGACGCGGACTCCCTGCACGGCCGTCTCGAACAGTCCCATGAACCGGTCGAAGACCGATCGCTGCACGAGGATGCGCGAGCGGGCGCAGCAGTCTTGGCCGGCGTTGTCGAACACACCGTACGGTGCTGTGGCCGCAGCCTTCTCCAGGTCGGAGTCGGCGAAGACGATGTTCGCCGACTTGCCGCCGAGCTCGAGGGTCACGCGCTTCACCTGCTTGGCCGCTCCCGCCATGATGCCCTCGCCCACCTCGGTGCTGCCGGTGAAGACGATCTTGCGCACGAGTGGGTGGTCGACGAACCGCTGTCCCACCACGGAGCCCTTGCCGGTGATGACGGTGAACACCCCCTCGGGGATGCCTGCCTCGAGGGCGAGCTCGCCGAGCCGCACGGCCGTCAGGGGTGTCACCTCTGCCGGCTTGAGCACCACGGTGCAGCCCGCGGCCAGCGCGGGGGCGAAGCCCCAGCCGGCGATCGGCATCGGGAAGTTCCAGGGCACGATGATCCCGACCACGCCGATCGGCTCCTGGAAGGTGACGTCGATGCCGCCGGACACCGGGATCTGCCTGCCGAAGAGCCGCTCGGGAGCCCCGGCGTAGTAGGCAAGGACGTTGGCGACGTTGTTCGCCTCCCAGCGGGCATTGCCGATGGTGTGCCCGGCGTTGGCGACCTCGAGCTGGGCCAGCTCCTCTACGTGGTCTCGGACGATGTCGCTGAACCTGCGCAGCAGGCTTGCTCGGTCGCCGGGTGCCACGTCGCGCCAGGCGGGCCAGGCCGCATGGGCGCGCTGGATGGCCTCGTCGGTCTCCTCCACAGACGCTGCGGGGACGGAGGTGATGACCTGCTCGGTCGCCGGATTGATGACGTCGGCCACGGACACTGCTAGATCCTCTCGAAGTTGCGGAAACGCTCCCAGTCGGTCACTGCTGCGCCGAACGCCGCCAGCTCGACCCTGGCCATGTTGGCGTAGTGCGCCTGCACATCCTCGCCGAACGTCGCGCGGATCCACGCAGACCCCTCCCACAGGTCCAGGGCCTCGCGCATCGTGGTGGGGACCCGCAGGGAGTCGCTGACGTAGGCGTTGCCCGTGAACTCCGGCTCGAGCTCCAGCCCGCGCGCGATGCCGTCGAGCCCGGCCGCGATGATCCCGGCGGTGGCGAGGTACGGATTGACGTCGCCGCCGGGGATGCGGTTCTCCAGGCGGAGTGACGGTCCTTGTCCGACGAGCCGGAATCCGAGAGTGCGGTTGTCGCGTCCCCAGCGGATCGACGTCGGCGCGAAGGAGCCCTCGACGTAGCGCTTGTAGGAGTTGATCTGCGGGGCGAACAGCAGGCTGAGCTCTCGTGCGTGGACCAACTGCCCCGCCACGAAGGACTTGCCGACGGCCGACATCCCCGAGGGGTCCGCATCGTCGGCCATGACGAGAGCGCCATCGGTGCCGCGAAACGACAGGTGGATGTGGCAGGAGTTGCCCTCGCGCTCGTTGTACTTGGCCATGAAGGTGAGCGCCATGCCTTCCTGCGCGGCGATCTCCTTGGCGCCCGTCTTGTAGATCACGTGGTTGTCGCAGGTGCCGAGGGCCTCGCGGTACTTGAAGGCGATCTCGTGCTGGCCGAGGTTGCACTCGCCCTTCGCGCTCTCGACGACCATCCCTGCGGCGAACATCTCGTTGCGGATCCGGCGCAGCAGGGGCTCTATACGCGCGGTGCCGAGCATCGAGTAGTCGATGTTGTACAGGTTCACCGGGGTCAGGTCGCGGTAGGCCGACGCCCAGGCCTCCTCGTAGGTGTCGCGGAACACGATGAACTCGAGCTCGGTTCCTGCGAGTGCGATCATCCCGGCCTCGGCGAGGCGGTCCACCTGGTGACGCAGGATCTGCCGCGGCGAGGCGGCGACGGGCTCACCGTCCATCGTCAGCAGGTCGCAGAGCACGCCCACGGTGCCTGCCTCCCATGGCACTCGGTGGAGGGTCGAGAAGTCGGGGGCCATGACGAAGTCGCCGTAGCCGGTGTCCCAGGACGACATGGCGTATCCACCCACCGTGTTCATGTCGATGTCGACCGCCAGCAGGTAGTTGCACCCCTCGGTGCCGTGCTGGGCCACCTCGTCCAGGAAGAACTGGGCGTGGATGCGCTTGCCCTGGAGGCGTCCCTGCATGTCGGTGAAGGACACGGCGACGGTGTCAACGGCACCATTGCGGATGTCCTCGACGAGCCATGCGGGCACGTCAGAGTGTTGGTTGGCCATGTTCTCCCTGTTCTCCCTGCTGCCGTTCGCTGAATTCAATCTCATCCGAGTGCTGACCGCAGCCGGTCCGTCACTTGTTCACGGGGCAGCGCCGGGCTGACGTGCCCGTCCCTGCCGACCATGGCCTCGTTGTGCACGAGCGCATTGACGACGGACTCCTCGACCGCCTCGACGACGGCGCGATAGAAGCGGTCCATCGAGTTCCACGGAACGAAGTCCAAGGTGCGCAGGGCTTCGTCGCCTCGCGGGAATCCACTGGTAAGGGCGCCGCGATTGCCTGTCGAGAAGGCGAGGAACAGGTCGCCGCTGAAGTGACTGCCGGTGGTTCCGGTTCGCGCGAGCCCCAGAGGCACACGTCGGGCCAGTGCTTCACACTGCTGAGGCAGCAGGGGCGCGTCGGTGGCGACGATGGCGATGACGGAGCCGCTGCCTCCGGGCACCGCAGCCCGCGCTGAGCCTTCGCTGCGGTCCGCTGTGATCCAGTCATCCTGCTCGATTGGGCATGGGGCGTCGATGCCTCGCATGGGGACTCCGGCGATGACGAGCTCGTCGCGCTGACCGAAGTTCGCCTGGAGGAAGGCGCCGACGGTGTACTCGCGACCGGCGAACGTGACGAGTCGGGATGACGTCCCGTTGCCTCCCTTGTAGCCGTAGCAGTTCATGCCGGTGCCCCCACCGTGAGAGCCCTCCAGGGCTCCCGTGCTCGAGGCGGTGTCGATGGCGATCCCGGCATCGGCCGGGCTGATGGTCGCTGCGTTGATCGAGTTCAGGTATCCGTCCCACGTCTCGGCGACGACAGGGAGGAGCCATTCGGCGGCGAGGTCTGGTCGGTGCGCTGCCGTCCAGTCGATGACTCCACGGTGGACGGTGCCGACGGCGTGCGTGTTGGTGAGCATGACCGGGCTGGCCAGGCCGCCCGTCTCGCGGATCCAGTGGCTTCCGGTCATCTCGCCGTTGCCGTTGAGGCTGACGATGCCTGCGGGCACGGCCGTTCCGATGCCGTCGCGACCGAGCGGAAGGATCGCCGTGACCCCCGTGCGGGCCGCCACTCCTGCGGCCGCGTCGTCGAACACGTGCGTCACCATCCCCACGGTCACTGCGTCGACGTCGGTGATGGCATTGCGTGGACCGGGAGTCCCTCCGAACGGGACGCCGAGATCCCGCGCGCGCACGCTGCTGCTGCTCATGCCGCCTGCGACCCTCCGGCCACGAGGAGCACGAGCCCGTAGGCGACGGCATACCGGTGGCCCAGCAGCCCTGCCACGTTGCCGCGTCCGATCTGGACTCCGGGCAGGGCATGGGCGAGGGTCTCGAGGATCTCCTCATCACCCACCGGACCACCAACGGCGACGGCTGTCGTCGGCGCGTCCTGCAGTCGGTCGGCCAGCCTGCGCACGTTGTCCTCGATCACCGCCCGCTTGGCCGCGAGCCGCAGGGCCCGCCATTCGCCCAGTCCGAGATCGCGGGCGAAGGGCAGGTATCCCGCGGGCCCGGGCACCGCGAGCCAGCCGGCGAGGGTGGGTGGTGACCCCGGTGGGGCGAACTCGCGTCCGGAGGCCTCGGTCGTCATGACATGGGGGGTCTCGAAGCGCACAGCGGGGCCGCGCTTGACCCACTCGGCCGTGCCTCGTGAGATCGATGCGAGCGCGCCCACGCATGTCGTGAGGAGCTCGCCGGATCCGGCACCGGTCTCGGCACGGTCGCAGATCAGGTCGACAGTGCCGCCGCCGAGGTCGACGACGAGGGCGCGCGCATCGCTGCCCGGTGTCGTGCGTGCGCCGAGTGCTGCTGCCGTGGGCTCGTCTCCGGCGACCTCGACCGGCACCGGGCATGCCTCGGTGAACGCCGCGACCTGCGCCCGCGGCTCTCCGGTGATGGCCAGGCGCGAGGTGGCGACGAGGCGGTCGGAGCCGGCGCGCCTCAGGCTGGTGGGTGCCGCGAGGTCGTCGATGGACACCGTCCAGGAGTCGGCCCAGGAGTCGGCCCAGGAGTCATCCGGTGCCGTGGCACGGGCCGATGGCTCGACGGCAGAGGGTTCCTGATGGCTGCTGAGGCCGATCACCGCGCACCGAGTCCCGCTGACGAGTGCGGACGCTGCCGCCGCGTGCACACGGTCGGACGCGCCGAGGTCGAGCGCGGACGCCAGGAACAGGGGATCGACGATCGACTGCACAGGACCGGCTGCGACCTCGAGCAGGACGAGCGAGCAGGCGAGCGCCCCGTCGACGTCGACCTGGTCGACGATCGGCAGCGCCTTCGACAGGCGATGCTCGACCAGTCGCGCCTCGTTGCCCGCCAGGAGCACGCCGCGGACGTCGGCACCGGCGGTGAACCAGCGCTCCAGAGTCGCGACAGTGTCGAGATAGCCCAGGGGATCGCGCGCCACCAGCACGACGGGCCGCCCCAGCGGGGCCGCAATCTCGGACGCCACCGGCTCGCCGATCGCGACGCCGGTGCCGGCCGGGCTGGCCGGGTCGGACCCGAGGATGCGCAGCGGCCCCGTCGTGGGTGCGACAGCGGCCACCGTCTCGATACCGGTGCGCACCGGAGCCTGCGGCGTGAGCACCGCGAGAGCTGTAGAGAGTCCGGTGCGGCGCTCGAGGCGGGTCAGCAGTCGCGCAGCGTGCTGGGCGGCCTCGGTCGACCCCTTGGATCCTCGTGTGGCCGTGCGGTCCCAGGCCACAGGGCGAGGCGGCAGATGGTCGGCGTCGGCGATCACGATCTCGGTGGTGGAGTTCCCCATGTCCACCCCGGCGATGAGTCTCATGCCAGCAGGCCCCTGGCGGCGTAGGCGGTGCGCGCCTCGCGCACCAGGGCGGCCGTGAGCGGGGCCCCGGCGTCCTCGAGCTCGCGGGCGATGGCCTCGAGCTGGTCGGACGTGGAGCGATGGGGTCGCAGGGCGTCGTAGATCTCCATGACGCGTGAGTCGTCGATCGACGTCATCTCGGCTGCACGCTCGAGGTTGGCAGCGAGCTGGGGATTCCCGTGAGCGCCCGCTACAGATGCCTGGTGGAGAAGGGTCTCGGGATGGATGCGGACGTCGTCGAGTGAGATCTCGCCGGAACGCACGGCATCGAGCGTGATGGACTCCGCTGCACGTCCGGATCGGGCGCGGGTCATGGCATCGCCAGTTCGAGTGACTCCGGTGCCATGGCCGGATCGCACCACTGGCGTTCGACGGCCATGAGCGACACCACCGAGGTGTGATAGCGCGCCTCGATCGCCTCATCGGAGTACGGGTTGCGCTGCGGCTCGGGGCTGGCTCCCTTGGCGTGGCGACCGGCATTCAGACCGAGTGCCCGGTACTCCGCACGTCCGATGCTGGGCGCCACGCTGTAGAGCTCGAGATTGGCCAGCGGGGCGAGGTCGTGGCGATGGATGAGCGCCGTGCCCTTGGCCTGCAGGCCGATGCCGATGCCTGAGCCGGCCAGCCGCGCGGCGGTCAGTCCGATCATGCCGAGGTCGACGGTCTCGTTGATGCGCACGATTCGTCCGCGGCAGTCCTCCTCCTCCAGGCCTGCGAGGAGTTCATCGAGGGCCTCGTCGACGGTGAGCCCACCGAGGGTGCGCCAGATGGCGCGCGCCGTAGCCGGTGAGACGCCGATGACGACATCACGAGGATCGCTCCCGCGGACCGCAGGTCCGGTCACCGACAGGCGCTGCCCCCGGTGTGACTCCTGCTCGGCGCGGAGGTCCTCGACCGACCGCTGCTGGCGGATGGCGTCGATCTGCCGCTGGCGCTCAGGAGTGGGCCGGTATCCGGTCGCAGGACCGGCATAGTCGTTCGGGTCGGTGATGAGGGACAGCACCTGCATGTCCTCGTCGAAGATCGCCGCGGTGTGCAGGTAGTCGCCGGCCAGTCGCGCCGTGAGCATGTCGAGCATGCGCTGCGCGACGGCCTCGTGGCCGGTGTCGTCGAGTGCCCTGATGACGTCGAGCATGGTGACGCCGCTGTCGCGGATCAGCCGTGACGCCGTGAGCGGCACCATCAGGTCGGCGGAGGGCACGTCCTTCGAGCCGGCCGCGTCGATGGCCTCCTCCTGCCACTGCGGCGGGAAGTCGGCGAGGCCGAGTGCCTGGTACACGTCGGCCACGGCTGCGACCGCCTCCTGCCGCAGCGCCGCGACGGACTCCTCCGACGCGCTGCGCAGGCCGCCGTCGACCCCCCAGTCACGCTGCATCGCCAGGTAGTCGTCGATGTCCTCGGAGTTCCACTGGCTCGGGCCGAACATGTTGTCGTAGCGCTGGATGGAGCCGAAGCCGCTGCAGATGAAGTCGGAGCCGGCGATGAAGATCGGGTGCGTGCGCGAGGTGCGGCGCACATCGGACTCGCTCATCAGGGCGTCGTTGCCCGTGCATGCCTCGAGATTGCGCGCCATGACCATGAGGTTCTCGGCCATCAGGCTGCGAACCCCCTGGGGAACCGAGCCGGCCACCGATGCGGAGTCGATGCCGCCGTTCTGCACCCCCTGCGCACCCATCGCGCGTGCGAGGGAGACGCACCGCGCCTCGAGGTAGAACATCGACCGCCCCTCGGCACCGCCCATGAGCGCCTCGGCACCCCCTCCGGACGTGACGCGCATCTTGACGCCACGACTGGCGTAGGCGGATGTCAGGAAGGCCTTGGACCACGGGGTGTCGTCACCGTCGATGAAGATCTGCTCCGTGCCGTAGAGCGAGACGGTCTCCGCATAGGACACCAGGCCGCGCATGCCCATGTCGAGTTCGAGAGCCTCCTCGACGGAGCACTGCACGAGCACGCCCGGAGAGCCGACAGCGGCGCCGATGCTCACCGCGATCGCATTCGACGGCGCATCGCCGAGCACCGGAACCGTCGTCTCGATCTCGCGGAACCCGAAGGCTGCCGCGGTGGCGGCGTCAGCGGCGAGCAGCAGGGGGTCGTCGGACCGATTGGTCACATGCGCCTGGTTGCTCGGCGTGCGACGCGCGCGGCACTTCGTCATCGCCATGACCAGCTCGGCCGGCTGCAGCAGGGCGATCGCCCGCGCCAGCTTGGCGGGGGTCATGCCTGCTGCGAGTCGAACGATCTGCGACCTGGGCGTCGACGGATCCACGAGCATGCGAGCGAAGGCGATGTCATCGAGGTCCATCGCCTCGTGGGCGACATCGAGATCGATCCCGTATCGGGCGATGAACATGTCGATCACGTCGAAGTCCGCAGCGGATCGACCGTCCATCTCCACGACGACACCGTCGTGGACGACGAGTGAGGGCACCGGATCGTCAGGGGAGTCGAACGCGACCATGCCCAGGGTGGCGTCGGGCACGGCGAATCCGTCGAGATTGACCCGCTGGGCGTCCATGAAGCGGAAGCGCCCGATGGTCATGCCCGTGCCCGTTCGAAGACTTCGCGTCCGGCCGCCGCAGCCCGGCGGTCCTGCTCACCCGTACCCCCGCTGACTCCGATGCCGCCGACCACGCGATCGAGGTCCCAGAGCGGAAGGCCACCCGCGAACGCGATGTAGCGCCCGGTGTCGGCGCTGTGCATGCCGGCAAGGTCGCCGCCCGGCGCGGTCAGGGCGGTGAGCTCCTGGGTGTCGATGCGGTGCGCGACGGCCGTGTACGCCTTGTCACGTGCGAGTACCGGGCCGGCGATCTCGGCGCCGTCCATACGGGCGAAGGAGACGAGATGGCCGCCACCGTCGACCACGGCGACGGAGACGAGCGCGCCTTCAGCTGTGGCCGCGCCGACGGCAGCCTCCACCATCGACTGGGCCAGCCGGAGGTCGATCTCGAAGCGAGCGATGCGCGTCATGACGCCGCCCGCCGGCGCATGGTGGCGTGCATGCCGTTCATGATGACCGCACCGCCGAGCAGTGCCTTGGGCACCTTGCACACGACGAGGGCGTCGGTGGACGTGGCCGCTGTGATCGCGGCCTCGACCATGGCCTGAGCAAGAGCGAGGTCGATCTCGAAGCGTGCCATGCGCGTCATGACACCGCCCTGCGGCGCATGGTGGCGTGCATGCCGTTCATGATGACCGCACCCCGGAGCAGGGCCTTGGGCACCTTGCACACGACGGTGTAGTTGGTGTCGACCACGTTGGCGACGGGTGTGAGCGCTGTCTGGGAGACGAACTGGTAGGCATCGAGCTCCGACTGCCCGGTGAGCTCGGCCACCCAGCGCACCATCTGCTGGTGTGCGATGCGGAAGGCGTCCTCGAGCGGTCGGGTCGAGCCCGTGGTCATGATGAAGTCGTCGCTCTCGAGCCGGGGCCAGGCGCAGGGGACTCCCGGCAGGAGATCGACGATCAGGTCGGTGTCCATCGCGCACTCGACCGCGACGCCGCAGGTCTCGCCCTCGCCCTGCCTCGCGTGCCCGTCACCGAGGCTGAGGAGGGCGCCCTCGACGTTGACCCCGAGGTAGCAGGTGACGCCCGCACGCATCTCGGGAGTGTCCATGTTGCCGCCCCAGTCGCCGGGGGTGAGCGACGACCGCACCTCGCCCAGGGCCGGAGCCACACCGACGGTGCCGTGCATGGGATCCAGCGGCAGGGCGGCCGTGAAAGGGGTGTCGGCCGCGGCGTACCTCACCAGCCGGTCGGCGAGGTCGAGCTCGTAGATCCAGGTGCGCTCGAGCAGGGCGGGCTGCAGCGTGGCAGTCATCGGCGTGGACGTGAGCGATCCGAAGAAGGGCACGGTCGAGCTGACGCCCCATGCCTCACGAGGCTCGATCGAGACGAAGTGCACCGCCAGGGTGTCGCCCGGGCGGGCTCCTTCGATGTGGAACGGGCCGGACTGCGGGTTGAGCAGCCGTGGATCGCACACCTGCGAGGGCAGGTCGCTGCTCGAGCGGACGCGGCCGCCGAAGCAGTCGAGAGTCCAGGTGCGCAGGCGCTGACCGGGGCGCAGCGAGGCGACCGGCGCGGCACCGCCGAAGGTGTAGGTGAAGGTGGTGGGGTCCGCGTCGAGGTCCGGACCCCAGGTCAGGGCGTCGCCGACTTCGGTCACGTCGCCTCCTGGGAGATGGTGCGGGGGCGCCGGCCCGCAGGCAGGCGCCCCCGCATGATGGTGCGTCGGTCAGACGCGCTCGTGCGCCTCTTCGACCGTCGTGCGGCCGATCTCGGCGTAGATGTCCGGCGCCTTGGATCGGACGTACAGGGCGTACAGCACTCCGATCACGAAGATGCCGATGACGTAGAACGGCATCCACTGGAACACCAGGCTGTCGGCCGCGAGGCCCGCCGCGAAGTTCCGGTTCGACCAGAGCAGGTAGAGCGCGAAGAGCATGCCGGCCGCGCCGAGGATCGGTGCGATCAGCGTGGTGATCGGATTGCCCTTGTGCGTCTTCTTCACCCAGAAGTACCAGATGACCGCGACGGACGTGATCGTCTGGACGATCAGCACCATGGCGGTGCCGATGAGCGCCAGCAGGCCGTACACGTTCACGTACGGGATCAGCTCCGGCACGGCCTCGCCCTCGACGTACACGTTCGTGAAGAGCAGGAACAGCACGCACAGGATCAGCGTGATGGCGCTCTGCAGGAACGACGCGTTCGCCGGTGA
>VFQT010001832.1_pt1 | contig 23867 bp, 19 predicted proteins | sample 3512381 | NCBI WGS metagenome assembly VFQT01 (sample SAMN10412376, study PRJNA504923) | tailings metagenome | isolation source: Relicate 2 Philex TSF3 active mining site | place: Philippines: Tuba, Benguet | collected 2017-08-29
GAGGCTCAGAATTCGACAAGCCCCATTTTCGGAGGTGAATCGCCGCGTCGCCCGCTTTCCGCACCGGAATCAAGCTGTTTCGGCAGAATCGGGCGTTTCAGGACAGATATGGCGTTCTTTGCACAGTGCGAGCCCATTTGCCATCCTGGATGAACTTCCTTGTGTCCTTTCCAATGAGGCTGCTTCGACTACACTTCGCAAAAAAGCACATTAGAAAACTCTCTACCAAAGGATACACGGTGGTTCAGGTTCTGCCCTTGAGCGGCTGGCGGTTTGATCTCAGCCAGGTTGGTGCTCTTTCTGAAGTTCTGTCCCCAAATCCTCGAGGATTGTCAGAAGAGCTTCAGCGAACTCTCTACCGCCAGCATCCGTGCAATGTCGTTCGCCTGATTGCAAATCGCGAAGAGCCTGGAGATTCGAGTCCGACAGAACGAGCTCAGCGAGCCGATGATTTTTTCCGGCTCTGGCGAAAAGAGCGCATTCTGGTCCCGGAACATGATCTCGCGTTTTATGTGGTTGAGACAAGCTACGAGTCGGTTGAAGGGCGCCGGCTATTATGGTCGGTACTGGGCAGACTGGAATTTGGAGCATCGAGTGTGAACACTGATGGCGACGGAGGTCCTGGTCCGTCGCTTCCCGTGGTGCCCTGCCCTCAGGAAGTTCAGCGACTCCTGGAGCTTCGACGAATCACGAACGGCGATTTCGCACCGGTTGTGGTTCTCGCATCATCGAGATCGGACGAAACCGATACCGATCTCTGCGAGTTACTGGAGAAGTCGGTCCGGCAGATGACGCCCATCGAGTGTCTTACAGATGCCGGAATTCGCCACCGCATGTGGCCCGTCATGAATGTGTCGCTGAGAAATCAGATCAGCAAGGCATTTGCGGATTCTCGCCTGACCATTGTCGAAGGGACCGAACACTACCTGGCGGCACAGCAGCATGCGGCTGAATGCCGTTCCGGAAAAGCGTCAGGAGAGCACGATGGGACTCAGACGGTCCTTGCCCGCCTGATACCAGCCGATCAGAACGACCTTGTGGTACTTCCTGATCTTCGAACTTCAACCCAGAGACTTTCGTCCGAGCAATTGTCCGCTCTGCTCACTGGATCCGACTTTCAGTGCCAGCGCGTTGGTGATGAGCCATATGCGTGCCTCGACGCCCTTGAACTGGCGGGGCTCAACGAACAGCAACCATGCTTTGCGGTGGGATCAGCAGACGGAATCTGGCACCTGGTGTGCGGTACGAACGATAAGCCAGTCGGCGATCTCCCAGAACTTCAGGCCCGATCCATTGTGTGGCCGGAATCATCAGAATCCGCGGCTGACGTCCTGCAGCGTCTTGCCAACCAGCCGACTCGGGACGTCATGATTGTTCGTCCGGCCCGGGCGACAGCAGAAGTGATCAAAGCAGCGGACGGGACACTGTCGAGCCACGAGGTGCAGATCAAGCCAGCGTTGCCGTGCGGGCTTGTGCTGTCGTCTCTTGACCGGTGATCGGCAAACGATCAGTTGCAGGCAGGCGGAGTCGTAACGGCCTTTTCCACTTCATCAAGCATCTGTGCGCGGCGGAATGGCTTGTAGAGAACGGCCTTCAGGCCTTCCTGACGAGCCTTGACGATGGAGTGAGAGGCATCGTAGCCGAAGGCCGTCATCATGATGATTGGTACGTGAGCATTAATCTCACGCAGCCGTCGGAAGCACTCGTAACCATTGGCATCGCTCAGGCGAATATCGGTCAGCACCACGTCGTAGTGATAGTTTCGCAGCATTGCACACGCGGCGGTTGCATTCTGGACGGCTTCAACTTCGCAGCCCATCTGCCCCAGCAGATTATGAGCATCTTCCCGCGCGGTGGCGTCCTGATCAACGACGAGGACTCGTTTGCCGATAAGTGCCTTCCGAGGAGGACGCTGGATCGTTGCCGGGTTCAGTGTCGCTGCGGTTTCGGTTGTCTGCCCAATGTTTCCAATGTCAGAGCGAATCTTGCGGATACGATCGGTGATCAGGTGCAGACGCTCGCAAACATCGGGATCGTGACCGATGTAACGCTCCAGAATCCAGGTCGCCGCATTCAGAATGTCGTCCGACGGTTCACTGACTTCTCGTCGAAGGCGGTCTGTGTTCTCAGTGGCAGCAGTCACTTTCTCTGCTTCCAGCAGTTGTAGCTGGTTGAGCGAACTGGCAACGACGCGACTGAACAGCGTCAGGAAGTCCAGGTCTTTCTGGTCAAACGCGAGAGTGCCTGGACTCTCCACGTTGAAGGTGCCAAGCACGGAATCACGTATCATCAATGGAACTGTCAGCGAACTTCGAGCATCCGTGGCACCGCACAGGTAGAGCTGATCGTTTTTGGTGTCAGCACAGAGATAACTTCGCTTCGCAAACGCGACGAAGCCAGTCACGCCATTGCCAGATTCTGCCGCATACAGCTGTCGACTGGCCGCTTCCGGTGCCATGCCAAATTCCAGCAACGGAATCAGCTCGCTGGTTTCTGAATTCAGGAGGCGAATTTCGAACGTGTCGTAGCCGAGCACTTCCTGTGTCAGCTGAAGAATCTGATCCTTTAGCAAAGCCACTCGTTCTTCCGGAGTCATCGCTGTGACTTCATCCGGAGAGAGATTTCCGAGCTCCAGCCCCGCTCGATAGATGGCGTCCTGCTTCTGCTTCTCCAGCACCTGACTGGTCACATTGCGGACGGTCAGGATCAGGGCATTTCGATTATCGCCACCCAGTGAGATCGTCGTTCGGGCAAGGCGGAGTGAAAACACGCTCTTGTCCTCACGTTTGACCAGCAATGAGGCCGCTTCTCCAGGAGATGCCGGTACGGAAACTCGATTCAGGTCCGTGCCATCCGCGGGAGAAATGACTTCCTGCAGAGAACGCCCCACAATCCGAGTGGTGCACTGCAACAGCTGCGAAAACGTCTGGTTGTGCCAAAGGATGTTCAGTTCGTCGTCGAGCAGGACAACACCGTCCGGCAGTGCGCTGAACAGTCCCATCGCACAAACCTGAAGGTCTGACGCAAGCTGCGGCTCAGTCCCGTCGACAACGAGAAAATCAGCAGCGGCATTCGGCATTGCCACGTCGGACCCCGACACGACATCCACACCTTCACCGGCCAGTTCCTTCATCCGCGGAACCGTCGTCGTATTTCGTCCAAGGACCAGCATTTTCGGTCGTGCAGCGGCCACGTCAGGCTCCTCATTCTGGCACAGTAGTCGACCTGTGTAGCGCCTGCCTGATCCTGTCACAGTCTGGCTCTAAACACCGTCGAGCTGCCGCCCTTCCGAATTCTGCCCTGCATCTACCAACTTGGCAAGAAGGATTCCGCTCAACACTCGGACAGTTCGAAATCACTGCTTTTGAGAACAATGACTTCAGAGCCCCTTCAGGAACTTGCTCAATTCCGGGTCGATTCCATCCTCGGTCCGGGTCGGTTCATCGTCGACTTCGACCACTTCCACCGCGTCGACCAGCTCAGCCTCATCGGCCAGGTCAATCACTTCGACCGCCATCTCGGAGTCGCCAGCATCGTCGATGACTTCAACGAGCTCCAATGGATCGTCCGCTACTTCAGCAACATCGACAACTTCAACGATGTCGTCTTCTGCAACCACTTCCACTTCTTCGACGACTTCAATGTCATCGATCACTTCGACGGATTCCACTTCGTTTTGAGGAGACGCGCTGCTGGAACTTGCGAACTGAACTGGCATGGAATTGGCCGAATCGCCGCCAGAGAACCACGTGGCGTCGGCGAGTGATGCTCCCAGTTCCGGCCGAACCTCAGCCGATTCCTGCACCACATCAAGAACATCCAGATTGTCCAAACCGCCCGGCGCCACGGTTGGCAGTTCGTCCAGCGGAGCCACATCTTCCAATGCAGGAATGGCGTTCTGCGGACCGTGGGCGGAGTCTTTCAGTTTCCCGAGGTCGATGATCTCTGCACGGCTCAGCATGTCCGGCGGTGCATCGCCCATCGCCAAACGCAGTGCTCGCGCAGGTCCGGAAAGACTTGCTGTGGATTCATCCGGTTCCGCGGAAGGAGCAGCTCGTTCAATGCCCATACTCATCGGAGACCTGGAGGGCGAATCGACGGCGTCTTTCAGCGGCGATGGTTTCAGGACATCAGCGCTAACCGCTTCATCTCTCACATGGACAATGAATCGAATCGGTCCCAGTGACAGCGACGCACCGTTTGAGATCTCTTCGCGTTTGCCTGGCTTCAGCCGCTTGCCGTCGAGGTAGGTGCCGTTACTGCTGTCCAGGTCTGTGACCGAAACGCCTTCACGACCAACTCGCAGAAAGCAGTGTCGCCGGCTGATCTGTGGAGCCGAAAGTCGAAGATTGCAGTCAGATCCACGACCGATGACGATGTCGTGTCGGACGGTAATCCGTCGAACATTGGACGGCTGGTCCTGTAATTCCAGCACCACCTTCATAGTCTGTTCCATTCAGCATCCAGACCTGACGCTGCATTTCTGTGCGACAAGTTGAGTAATTGCAGGCTCTACCGTCTGTTGAAAAGCGAACCCGAGATTCCTGCCGCGACGCAAAAGGGGTGCAATCCCTTGAGTTAGCGCGGCCCAGGAGGTCCTTCGTCCTCCCAAATTTGTTTTTCGACATGCGGCTCAGGAGATCAGCTTTTCAAAAGTTCCACGACTTCGCAAGACGTCAGAGGGATTTTGGTGAAAATCCGACCTATTTGCCGCCCCCACTCGTGTGAAAACTCCGCCATTTTTCTCCTTCTGATCAGAGGGTGAGCATTTTCGCCGACAAATCTCGCTTCCAGCAGTCGCAGCACGCGCCTCCCCACCGGCAGTGTTCATCGTCGCAATTGAGTTGCAGCTCGCCGTGGACGAAGGACCCACGCGATCACCGTCAAGACTCCAATCACAGGAAACAAGTACTTCAGCCGGTTGACCAAAATCGCCAGGACCGCCAGTGCGACCAGTCGGCCGACTGATAGGTTCTTCCAAACCTTCGGACGCCGCTTCGCTGGAAGACAGAGCCACAGAGCACCGAAGACAATTCCTATCCGCAGACATGCTGCCGGCCACGCAGAATTCTCTGGTGCCACCCCGAAGCCCACCCCGGCCGCGATACCAAAAATGGCAGCAACGAGTCCGACTCTGCGTCGACGGCGAGCAGGTTCGAGGTTCGGATCTTCCGTTTGGTTTTCGAGCACAATTGTCATTTGGGTACGCGCAGCTTTTTGATGACGGGAATCACCTTCTTTTCAATTTCCGCTGGTGACTCTCCAAATGCCTGACTGAAAATCGTCATTCGCATTTCCGGAGAGACTCTTTGTATCGGCTGAAGGCGGCTGAGACTGTTCATGTACACTCCCAGGTTTTCCTTGTGGTCCTTGTGGAGAAAATACACAAGAGCCCATGATTCGGCATATGCGGTGGCTACTGTCGTTGAATCCATAAACGCGTCTTCGCTCGCGAGCAAGGTCTCCAGCGGGATGCTGAGCGATCCTGTTGCGGTCCGGACAAACTCAGCGTGGTGTCGCGCGTTGACGAGTCCAGGCTTACTCCAAAGCGCCGGTGATTTCACGGCGACCTGCTCAAAGTACGTTGCGAGCCCCTCCGAGAACCAAACTGGGTTGTCAGCCATTCGGACCTGAAGTCCGGTGTTAAACGCCAGCTGATGAACGGCCTCATGGACAATGGTTGCCAGCTGCAACGGCTGCTCCGAGAGCTTCTTACGGATCGCCGGAGCTTTTAGGCTCCTGTCGCGAGTCAGGTCCTGCAGCAGTACCTGGTTTTCACGGATTGAGTAGTAACCAGGAGTATCCTCGAACGTTGTCTCCGGATGCTGACGTTTGGCAAACTCCTGAAACTCACCAACAGAACTGAGGATAATGATCGGCAGCTTTTCGGAAGCGGGTTTGAACGGTGCCTTCAGGTCCGTCATGAACTTGCCGTATTCAGTGTAAACTCGATCCAGCAGTCGACCGACGTATTCTGCATAGGCTTCGCTCGTGTTGGCACAGATGATGTAATGATCCGTCTGGGAAATATGAAACTCGGGGCCCGTCAAAGAGGTGAGGTAGGTACCCATTTCCTCATCACTCATTCTCTGGAATTCAAACTCTGTTTCCGAGCGTTCCTGAATCGTGGGGCCATTGATCATTTGCAGCCGTCCACTGCGGTGCTCCAGAAGCACGCCACCATCCGGCATCGGCGCGACGACGTACCCTTCCACCCGCGTGTCGGCAGGCTCCGTCAACACAATCGAAGTGATCTTTCGCGAATTCGGTTCCTGCGCGCCAATCGGATGGCGTGATAGCAGGCAGACACACACCGCCAGAAACATCCCTGCGGTCTTCGAGCGCCACGCGCTGCAATCGGGGCGACACTGGGGGGTGTCCGTGGGATCAGAAGAATTCAGAACCATCCCTGGACACTCCGACTGCAAATGGAATTGAGAGACAAAACGGGCAAATGAGGCGAAAAACGCGTGATCGCGAGTGCCGACCGGACACTGAACTTTGGTTGAGGTGTCAAATTGTTGCCAATCTGGCCGCTTCATGCAGTTGTCTGAGACAGAATTTCAACGATAAATTGCACGAGGGACGCAAGTCGCAATCGATAACTCCATGGAAAATCGCCGGCACACCTGCCAATTGCAAGGTGGTCTGACGAACTTCCCGCGTGCGATGCGTTTCAGGATAGGCACCGTAAGAGAAGGGAAAACGTCCTTGTGAGCGTTCCGGCCGAGGGATCTTCGACGATACCTGCGATGAAGGATTCGGAATCCGTTCAAGTGCCGCTTTTGCGCGCCAATCTCGCGGAAGACTCGTCAAGTGAGGAACCGCAGGGTGTGCTGCTGAAAGCGTCGGTTATCGCCACTTCCCCCACGGTTGTCAGTATTTTTTCTTCGCTCACCTTTCACCTGGCGGTTCTGGCCTTTGTTTTGATCCTGCTTCCCTTGCTTGGTGTAAACTGGTCAGAACTGGTCAAGTTTGATGAAGCTCCACTTCAGGCATCTCTTGGTGACGAAGAGATTCTGGACGACCTGGCAAAACTGGATTTTGCCGGCGAGGTCGAAGTCACTCAGGAAAGTGCATCGAAGCAACTGCAACAGCTTCAGACACAGATCCCGGTTTCTGATTCTGGCTGGTTGAACAGTTCTCTGGACGACGTCTGGAAAAACGTTCCCGGCGGATCAACGACGGACCCCGAAGGCGAAGGGTCCGGGTTGCTGCTGAAGGTTCCAAAGAATGGGCTGGCAGTCACCAAGGGGAGCTTCACGGCCTTTACCATTCCGGCATTCCCCAGAGCGAATGAAAGATATTCCATAGTAATTGAAGTGCGACTTCCGGCGGACGTGAAGAAGTACCGCGTCAATGACCTCTCCGGAAAAGTTGTGGGTTCTGACGGTTACGAACAGAAACTGCCCTACGATTCTCGCACTCCAGGTGCTGCCGGATATCCGACGGAGGGTGGTAAGGTGCTGCGGCTTGAAGCGGCAACGATGCTGGACGTGATTGACAACAAAGTTCAAATCGTGATCAGCGTTCCTGGCGGCAAACGGATGGTGAAAGATGCGATTACGATTCGTTCGCGCCGTCTGAAAGAGGAACAGGAGCTGGAACTGGTTTTCGGCAAAGCACCGCCGACAGACGACGATGAATCCGAGATGAACGAATGACTTCCTCGCCGTCGTTGAAAGCACGCCTTCGAAAATGGCTCACAGAGTACAGCATGATCCTTGTGCTGTTTTCCCTGGTGGTTGCCTTCAGCATTCTTACGATTCAAAGCCAAAGCCCTTCCGGTGCAACTGCCGGACTCGCCGTGGCGAATGAATCACTCCAGAGGCTGACGCAGAACTCCAGAGTGCTGGTTATCGCGCCGGCGGGAAAAGACGATGTGGCGTTTGTCGAAGCCGCCCGCGATGTACTGAAGGGCAAGGGAATCTCCGCTGTCACAACAATGTCCGGAAGTCCTCGGGAAGTACGAGACCTGCTGGAGTCTTCCACGGATCACAGCCAGATTGATGCAATCCTGGTCACTGAAGCCTCGTCGCAATGGACAGTGTTCGATCGTTATCCCGAACTGAAGAAGGATCGCTTCTATGCTCCTTCCGCGTCGCGCTGGCCGGTGTTCCTCAAGTCCGCGAACCTGATTGGCGTTGCAAATCAGACGGCGATGTATGCGATCATCGCCATCGGCATGACGATGGTCATCATCACTGGCGGCATTGATCTGAGCGTTGGATCAATCGTGGCACTTTCTTCCGTCATTTGCACACTGCTGCTTCAAAAGTTCGGCAACGGGGCGGAGCCTTCCGGGGTCTCCGTTGCGCTGGCAATTGTCGCGGCAGTCAGCGTCGCCGGGGTTGCCGGTGGCTTCAGCGGAACGATGGTCACGCTGGGAAAACTCCCCTCGTTCATCGTGACACTCGCCATGATGCTTGTAGCGCGAGGACTGGCGGAGCAATTGTCGAGACAGCAGTCGATCAAGGTCGAATCAGAGCTGTTTCGTGAAATTGGCGGCGGTTCAATGCTGGGACTTCCCAATCCGGTCTGGCTGATGCTCGTTCTTTATGGCGTCGCTCAGTTCACGATGAGTCAAACCGTGTTTGGACGACGGCTTTACGCCATCGGCGGAAACGCAGTTGCAGCTCGGCTGTGCGGTATTCCAGTGGAAACAACACGCCTGCTCGTCTTTACGATCACTGGCGCACTGGCGGGGCTTGGAGGAGTACTGCTGAGTTCTCGACTCAATGCCGGCGACTTCAAGTACGGCGATATGTGGGAACTGGAAGTGATCGCTGCTGTCGTCGTCGGAGGCTGTTCACTGATGGGCGGCGAAGGAAGAATGTTCGGCACTCTGATCGGCGCGTTTATCATCGCCGTGATCCGAAACGGCATGAATCTGATGGGCGTTGAGTCCTCCAGCCAGAAAATGGTTTTGGGCGCCGTACTGCTGTGCTCAGTTCTTGTCGACCAGATCAAACGCCGCTGGCAGCGACGAAATTCCTGAGTCGCTCAGTCCCGGCAACCTGCTCCAACTCGAGAAGCACTTCGCTCCATCGCGACATCAGCGCATCTGTCAGTTGATCAGCCAAATGGCAGGTTGGCGTATTTTCCACAACGGGCACGTCCTTTTGACGCAGGATCTGCGACGCAGGAGGCTGATCAGAAAAAGATTTATCCGCAGTCACCGCATCACTGTTTGACACTTCGGATGCCGATGATGCGAACCGCGAACTTGATGTGTAAAGAAACTCTGTCGGCGAGTCGTCGCAGACGTCAAACTGAAGATCGAGAGACAAACGCACGAAGTACGGCAGGCTGTCGACAGCAGTAACGCTGAAATCCAGCGGCGCGCTCCACAACCTTACAGTCCCGTCCGAGGTGATTGCCCGAATCCAGTAGCGAACATCTCCTGAACAAGGTCACACGCATCCGAGTCCTGCAGGCCGTCACGATGGCATCATCGGAAGAAAAGTGGTCCGCAGACTTCAACGAGTTGAACCCAGGCAACGGGATCCAGCAATGTGCCGTTGAACGCGGTTCGACGCAGACAAGACAGCCGAACCGTCGAGAACACCGCCGGCGAGTGCTCTTACGTCAGGTTTATCCATGGTTTATTCAGCTAAGTCGACGGCTTGGGCACCAGGCAAAGCGGAAGAACGAACCATGGTGGTGTGTCGTCTTCTCGCAGCGATCGTCCTCAGTCGTTCACCTGCCGTTGCTGATCGCCCTCGCCATCATGCCCTGATCACTCCCCCAGAGCACGGACCGTCGTGAGCGACTTGATGAAGCTGTGGTCAGCCCACTTCCACACGACCTTCTTATCACGAGTAACCTCAAAGGCATGGGCACCGTTGCCTTCCTGTCCCCGCAGGAAGTTTCCGACCAGCAGATTTCCATTCCTGAGCTGCTGTACGCTGGAGACCCAGGTGATATTCAGTTCCGGAGCGTCTTCGGCCTTGAGCTCCCAGACGATCTTTTTGTCCGGCGTTACTTCGATCAGTCGTTTCTGAGTCCCGCAGCAAATGAGCGTGTTGCCGTTCGCAAGCCTCAGCGCTTCGCCCGTGTTTGTCACACCAGTGTATTCCCAGACGACGTTGCCCTGCGGGTCAACCTCACGCACCGCTCCTTCGCCTTCGTGTGCAGCGAGGATGTTTCCGTTCGCGAGTTTGTGTACGTTGCGAACCTCGAGGTGATAGCCTTCGACCCTTGTGGTGAGCGGCGTGACATGCACAATCTCGCCCTTCGGGTTGACTTCAACCGCCTGACATGGTCCCTGTTCCGCAACGAGCGTGTTGCCGTTCGCAAGTCGCTCGCAACCAAAAACCTGGTGCGACTTGCTGACGTAGTCGAACACCGTCTCACCTCGTGACGTGATCTCGCGCACGCCGGTCGGCTGGCCGCCATAACCAAACAGGATGTTCCCGTTGTCCAGCACCTGAAAGATGACGGTGATGCTCGGCGGTTTGAATTCCCAAACCATCTTCCCGGCAGCGTCGAGTTCCACGAAACGGTTCGGGCCCTGTCCGTATTCGGTGAAGAGCAGGCGACGAGCACTTTCCTGCGCCGCAGCAGGACTGGCGTGAATGAACAGGGCGATGATGACGAACAGCAACGATTGTTTCATGGTGGGCCTTTCAAAGTCACAAACATGCTACTCACGGTTCATACGGAATCGTAGCTCCACGGCTTCCGCAGCTCGCGGCGGATCCAGCGATTCGCATCATCGTCACCGACGAATTGCTCAGTCTCGGGGTTCCATTGAAGTTTGCGACCAAGTCGAAGCGAGATGACTCCGAGATGGCAGACAGACGCAGAACGATGACCGATCTCCGCTTCACAGATGGGAGCCTTTCGAGTCCGAATGCAATCGAAGAAATTCCCCATGTGGTCGTTGCTCTCGTAAAGGCGAACCGCATCGCTCGCCAATGGCGTTGTCAGAAATTCCGGATTGCTGGCTTCGATGGCTCCACGGGTGACCCAGATCCAGCCATCGCTTCCTTCAAACTTCACGCCATGCTGCTGACCTTTCGGATCGGCCACAGCACCATTCCATTCGTTCGCCGCTGTGCTGTTGCAGGAATGAGTCACGCCGTTGGCGTACGTGTAATTGACCGCGTATTCACTGGTCGCGGTAAATCCATCGGGGATCATGTCCACCAGCGGCTTCGCTTCGATCGACACCGGGCCACTGCGTTCAAGCCCGAGCCCCCACAGCGCGATGTCGTTATGATGAGCACCCCAGTCGGTCATCGTGCCCCCGGAGTAATCCCACCAGTACCGGAACGTGACATGCGTTCGTTCTCGAACATAGTCAACCTCCGGTGTCGGTCCCTGCCACATGTTCCAGTCAAATCCCTCAGGAGCAGCGGACTTCGCGAATGGCCCTTCACGCCGTCCGCGCGGCAGCCAGACGGAAATGTGTTTGAGTTTCCCAATACGGCCATTGCGCACCAGTTCGCAGGCCAGTCTGAAGTGTTTGTCACTGCGCTGCTGACTGCCGGTCTGAAGGATGCCACCGGTGTCTCGCACGGCCGACACAAGGCGCTGCCCCTCTTCAATGGTCAGTGTCAGTGGCTTCTCGCAATAGACGTCTTTCTTTGACCGCAGCGCCGCCAGAGAAATCAGAGTATGCCAGTGATCGACTGTGCCACAAATAACCACCTGGATGTCTTTGCGATCCATCACCTTCCGGAAGTCTTTATATGTCTCTGCATCAGGCCAGAGCTTCTTTGCAGAGGCGAGCTGGCTGTCATCGACGTCACACAAAGCGACGATGCGACCAAAGCGTGCGGCGTTCTTCGCATCTCCCTTTCCCATACCTCCACAACCAATCAGCGCGATCGCCGGCTGTTCGTCCATTGGCTTTGCCGCAGCGGCCGCCTGAGCCATCTCGTTCAGGTACCAGTTCGGCAATGAGGTCGCCGCCGCCATCGCAGCGGCCGTCTGCAGAAAACTTCGTCGGTTCGTGTTCATCGTGGAATGGTCCTTTCGCCTTCTGCCGGGGAACGTCGTCACCATTGATGTGGCTGCGTCAGTCTTCGTGATCAAACACCAGAGGACCTGACAGCCTCGGACTGCGTTCTAATTGCTCAAGGTCACTGGAGCAACTCAACGGACCCGCAATCGACGAGCAGGCTCCGTTACCACGACGTATCCGTTTCGCCCATAAGCAGGCCGTGCTATCAATGACAATTGCACGAACAGGCTCGAACAAGGACATTCGCGTGCTGACACGTCAATGACGGAATCTAAAGAAAGAATGATCCCTCGCTCACGCGACGGGTTGAGAGTATGTCCACTGGCTATTACAGAAACGACTGTGGACGGTCGCCCTAAACGTTCATCCGGGCTGGGCCCTGATTCACTTCATTGGCCCTGATTCACCAGGATTCACGCAATGATTCACACATACAGACGAAAGCACTTCGACTGGATGTGAAACTGCGAAAGAACTGCTCAGCCGGATTGTTCGAGTGGCTCGTGAGACCGTAGGCCATGGAATGACGTTCGACATCAACGCTGCCAGAGAACGACTGGCGGTTGAGTGAAGGCAATTTCGGCTAGCGCCTCGGGCTCAATGGGTTGACTTCTGGTTGTCTCCTGAAGTGAAAGAAGGGATTCTGGGCGTGAGGCGCCAGCCGATTCCTCACGCGGGATGCCGTTGGCGGTTGACTAAAGACTGGTCCCCCAGGCACCGGCAGCGCAAGTTCACTCAGTACTGCCGAAAACCACGATTGTTCGAATTCCCTGCGATTTCAGTAGAAACTGAACGGTCGCCGGCAACTCCCTTTCGTCAGACCACGAGTTGTCGTCATCACGTTTGCAGTTTTGCCGAAATGAAACAGCATGTCCGAGCAGGATGAAGATTTGGTCGAACGTGTTCGGCACGGGGATCGAGATGCCTTTGGCCACTTGTATGACCGGTACGCGGGGGTAGTGCGAAGTGTCTGCTTTGATGCAACCGGGAACTGCGTGGATGCTCAGGATTTAGCTCAGGGAGTCTTTCTCAAAGCGTTTCGGCACATTGATCAACTCGACAATCCACGAAACTTCGGTGGATGGATTGTCGGAATCGCACGACTCAGCGGCAAGGAATGGCGACGGACTCGACATCGGGATCGTCATGAATGGGTTGACGCCCCGCCGGAAATGCCCGATCGCGAACCATCGGATCACGACGATCGCTGGGCTGACATGACAACGGCCATGGCCGACCTCACAGAAGATGAGCGGCTCGGAATTCACTTGTATTTTCTTGAAGAGACGCCGGCAGAGTCAGCTCGACGGCTGCTCAATCTTTCACTGTCGGGCTTTTATCGATTGCTTGATCGAGCCCTCAAAAAGCTGGGGCAGCGACTCAGAACGAAGGAGTTCAAACCATGACCACGATGGAAAACGAACGACTCAGAGAATTGTATCGCGAGCTGAATCAGGATCATGAACGGAGACGCGCAGAGTTGCTGAGTCAGTTGCCTTCAACTCCGGCGATGAGCAACGATGGTGATCGATCCGAGATGCCTGTGCATCGAAGAGTCTCACGCTATTGGTGGCTTGGAACCGCAGCTGCTGTGGCGATCCTTATCGTTGCGGGAGTCTTCCTGCTGAAGCCGCACGATGCATGGGCGGAATCGGTGAATGCTGTTCGCTCACAGAAGTGGATTCATTTCGTGCGCAGGGATTCTGACGGACTGGTCTCGGAAATATGGGAATCACCTCTGGCCGAGATTAGTGCTTTCAAATCGGCGGCCGAAATTCGATGGCTGGACAAGTCGACTTCGCTGATGCAGATTTTCTACGTCGATCAGAACAAAGTCGTTCGTCTCGAGCTGAAGGACCAGGTTCAGACCGATTCGATGCAACTCTTCATCGAACTTTTGCTCGGCAAGGTGGAACGGCTTGAGCACCTGCTGGTCATCGACCGACAGCAGCGATCGGTCACGGAGAATGACCACGTATTGGACGAAGTGCGTCTGACGGTTCAGCCGACTGGCGGAACGCGAATGTTATGGACTGCACGGATCGACCGAGTCACTCATCTGCCACTGACTCTTCGCGTCGAACTTGCTGACGCTTCGGGCTTGGCTGAGCCGCTGGTGGAAGGAAGATTTGATTATCCGGCGAATGGTCCGGAATCCCTCTCAGCGATGGGCTTGCCGGAGGATGTAAGTTTCGAAGACCGCGTGCCGAAGAACAGCCTGAAAAACATCCTGGCCGAAATGAAGGCACAACGGCGAACTCTGGGAGCGTATCACCTCAGTGTCGTGGATGCGTCTCATGGAAGGATCTGGTACGAAGCCTGGAAAGACGGATTGATGTGGCGGCAGGACTATCAACAGCCCGACGTTTGCGATGGCAATCAGTGGTGGAGCAAACACATGGGTTATTGGCAGTTGATGAAGAGGATCCCTGATGGTCCGGCTGGGGAGTTCTGCCGTCTCAATCAGCAATGGTATTACCTGGAGAATCTGACGTATCCGTTGCTGTCAGCCACTCCGGAATTCGATTTGGTGGTTCACCCGGATCGCACTGACGGCCCGGAAGGCTGCGTTCTTTTGGAAAGAGTGGCGGTTGACGGGGCCGACCCTAAGATCGTTCATCGCTTTACGCCCCGACTTGAACAGTATTGGCTGGATCCGCGTCGCAACTTCGCTGTTGTCAAACGAATCCTCACAGGTGTTGAAGCGCCGGAATCTGAATGTCACGCAAAGGGAATTGCGAAACACGTTGAAACGACGTTTGAGGACTTTCTGCAGTCTCCCGACGGAGTGTGGTATCCGACCACAGTCCGGACCACCGGCACGGTCTGGATCAAACAAATGAATCCGATCATCGTCCAGCCACTCGATCAGCACTGGAAGCTGACAGTCGACTTCAGAGACTCATTCCCCGGCGAAACGTTCGACATCGACGCTGCAAGAGAACGTTCTCCATGAAAGGGCCAGTGAGAGAGACTGAGAGTTCGCCGCGAATCAGCCGGTCACGATTTCGAAACCCTTTCGGTAATCGCGAGTGATGAACCTCTGAGCCTGTTCGTCGCCAACAATGACTTCGTTGCTGGGGTCCCAGGTGATCTTGCGGTTTAGCCGAGCTGCGATTCCGGCGAGGTGGCACGTGGAAAGTGCGCGGTGGTGACTGAAGACGTCAGAAATGGGTTCTTTTCGATCTCTTGCAGCTTCAAAGAAGTTGCGGAAGTGGTCCGTCAGCGGGCGATTCTTATAGGCTTCCTCCATCGCTCCACTCGGAAGCGGGTTCGACTTGAGTTCTTCCACCGGAGCTCCGGTCAACTTGCCCCGATTCACGAAGATCCTTCCTTGCGTGCCTTCAAAGAGAATCCCGTTGTCGCCGTCATGGCGAATCTCGATCTCCATTCCGTCGTCAAACGTTGTCCGAATAAGGAATTGGGTCGCTGTGTTGTAGCGCGATGGATCCGTCGGGTAGCCCTCTTTGAATTCGACCGGGTGACGGACCATCAACGGATCGATGGTCACAGGACCTGTTTCCGTTTTTCCAAGGCCCCATGTCGCGATGTCTACATGATGGGCGCCCCAGTCGGTCAGTTTTCCTCCCGAGTATTCGTACCACCATCGAAATTCATAATGGCACCGTGACCAGCTTTTTGTTTCACCGTTGTTGCCAGCCAGATATCGAAACTCCTTCTCGGCAACCGGCCCCTGCCACAGGTTCCAGTCCAGCGATGAAGGCGGGGCCGCGACTGGGATCTGCGGGCTTTCTGGCGCTCCGCCGATGCTGCATGTGGCTTTCTTCAACTTCCCGAGTCGACCGGCACGAATCAACGCAATGGCTCGGACGAATTGCTCTTCGCTGCGCTGCTGAGTACCGATCTGAACGATCCGACCTGTCCTGGTACACACGTCGCAAATCTGTCGTCCTTCCGAAATCGTCAGCGTCATCGGCTTTTCGCAGTACACATCCTTTCCCGCCAGCATCGCTTCAATCGCGATCTTCGCATGCCAGTGATCCGGCGTGGAAATGTGGACCATGTCGATCTTCGGGTCGTCGAGTATCGCGCGGCAATCGGCGTGAACTCCGGGATCACTGCCGGTCCATTCTTTCACAAGCCCCGCTGCCATTTCGCGTCGAGCAGCATCAGCATCGCAGACGGAAACGTAGTCGCCGTACTTTCGAAAATCAGGAGCCGATCCCCACGGGCCATCCACCCCGGTCGCCTTCTGGCACCAGCGGCTGCCCGTTCCAATGGCACCAACACGAGGTCGATCGTTGGCCGACACGAAACCGCTCGCTCGTCCGGAACGGTTCAAAAGAACGGCCGCCCCAGCGAAACTGAGCGAAGACTTCAGCAGACGGCGACGGGAAACTTGTTTGTTCGACATTTGAACGGACTTCTGGTTTTGGGCCACGCGCCCCTGAGCCTGAGGCGCTAGCCGATTCCTCAAACCGGATGCAGATGGCGGTTGACTGAACACAAATTCGGCTAGCGCCTCAGGCGCAACAGATTGCGCGGGCTTCGGTTTTTCGGGTATGTGAATTCCATTTCTCGATGGGAGGTTACTCCTGTGGCAATGGATGCTCAACTCTGTGGTGCTGGCGGTTCAGCCCATGAAGTGAAAGAAGGCATCCTGAGCCTGAGGCGCTAGCCGATTCTTCAAACAGAATGCAGATGGCAGTTGACTGAAGGCAATTTCGGCTAGCGCCTCAGGCTCAATGGGTGGCGAGGAAACATTGAACCTCATTTGTTGATGAGCTTCAGATTCGCTTCCGCAAAGGCTTTGCCCATTTGAGCAAAGATCTTGGCGCTTCCGAAGTAGTGGTAGCCGCCGTTGGAGGCACCTTGCAGTGCTTCTCGGTCTTTCGGTGAAAGAACTTCCTCCAGGGCCAGGTCGAGCTTCTTCTGATCCGCTTTGGTAATGCCCTCAATCCATGCGTCGAGTGCCGCATAGTGCTCAGGCTTCTCGGGTGAGTACTGATCGTTGGCGTAGATCGCCAGAACGTTCTTCCCTTTCTTTAAGTGTTGAATGTGCTCTTGATCGAGCACGATCGATCGGTATTGAGGCTCATCCTTCCACCAGATGTAAGTGTGAATCTTGTGGCCATTCAAATAGACGTGAAACCCCTGTCTAGCCAGGATCGCGATGCGGTAGGAATCGAAGTCAAGGCTGTCCACTTCAAACACAGACCGCATCAGCAGAAATTCTCCGTCACCCCAGGTTGAGGAAAACTTGTTCAACGTGACGCCGCTATGGTTCCACTGGCCTTTGCCAACGGGCGCCTGGCCTGACATCCAGTTGCTGTCGTCGAAGTCGGGCTGATACCAGTTCTCCATTTCTGCTGGCAATGTGGTGTCGCGGAATCGCCGGTCGGTGAATTCTTCCAGCTTGTCCTTTGCTGCCGTGGCATCGACGGTGACGTACCGCCATTCTCGATCCTGCGGCAGAGGCATTCCGATCGGCTTCCAGAACGTGTCCCATTTGCGTTCTTTATTGAGAGTGCCATCGGCGTTCAGTGTGCGAGCCGTGCCGACGATTTCGTTGTATTCGTCCTGCTTCGGTACTGCGGCTTCGATGGCCGTATCCCAAAACGGCGCGGTATCGACAGCGACGACATTCCCCTGGAACTCTGGCATGGCCGCAGGTGCCGCCATGGCTTTGCGGAAGTTGACGTTCTTCTCGCCGTCTACGCCAAGGACTCCAATGACGAATGGCATCTTCGGTGCGTCCAGGTCTTTGCGCACGTCGCGGATGAGATGTGCCAGGAGTCGCGAGTATTCGTCATAGTTGCCATTCGGATAGGTCTGGCCATCGACCAGATCATTGAAGCCCTGAAGCCAGACAAACCCAGCCAGCTCATAGCCCTGCTCGGGATCGTAGGCGGGGCAGACCCGAGCCGGATCGGCCAGTACCTTCTTCACATGTTCGACCATCATGCGATAGAACACACCTGACGCGGCCTCTTTGTCCTTGTGCCACTTCTTTCGATCTTCAAGCTTCGGAATACCGTGGGCACCCTGTGGATGCTTGTCCCACTCGTCTTGAATCTGTTTGGGCAGCCGATACGGCCCGGCGTTTGGTGGACGAAACTCGGTATTGAGCGACCTGCCGCCCCAGGCGGTCTTGATGATCAGGATCGGTTCCTTCAGTTCTTTCTCCATGGTGATACCGAAGGTGAACTCAGGACCGATCTTGTTACTGAGTCGAGTCGGGTTGTCGCCTCGCTCGCCAAAGCCAGCGGTCAGTTTCCCCAAACCTTCGCCGTTCGCACTGCCGTCATAAGGCCCGGTCAAATAAGACATCCAGACTTTGTCACAGACGCGCGGAGTTCCATCGGGATTGCGCATCTCCCTGAGCAATGGTGCCGTAGCCGGGTCCTTGCCGATGTAGTCAAACGTGCGGATCTCCGCATGACCCTCCATGTTCGATTGGCCAGCGAGGATGAATACCTTGAGTGGTCCGGCGAAGCAGTTCGGCGAGAGAACGCAGACCAGGGCTACGGCAAGGATCCACTTTGATTTCATCTTCATCATCGATTTCATCTTCATCATCCAGGCAGGCACCGGCAGCAGGACTTCGCCAATCTTTGTTCTCATGACATTGCTCTCGTTGCATCCTGCCAATCACTGTGTGATGACAGTCGCCTTAAACTCGACGCGATAGGTTTTGTTCGGATCACAACTTCTGGGGTTGGGGATGAGCACAAAGTTGTCAGTGATCACTGGTGAGAGCTCTGCCCCGGAAATGATCTCGATGTCCTTCAGGCGGTTCGGGAGAAATTGCACGAATGGCCGCCAGCCGCGCTGTGAGCCGTTCTGATTCACAGATTCAAACGACTTCTCGCCCGACAACGGCTTGATCTCCACTGCGAACACACCCTGTGCGACTTCTGTCAGCGTTTGTTCATATGAGAGTTTTCCCGGCGCCAGCTTCGCGCTCCAGGCAGGATCGCCGTACAGTGCCAGGACATCGCGGTCATGCAACAGGCCGACGCCATCTTGTTCGGAGAGCCCCGAGTTTCTGGCCGCATCCGAGAGTGTGAACTTTCCTGGCCGCATCGATCCCGGCCGTGTGTCGAGCCTCGCAATCTCCGGAAAGTTCGTTTCCAGGCGGTCAATCAGCGCATGCTGATTGGCGAAGAAGGCCTCGACGAATGTGTAGCGACCCGGCTGTTCAACGAAGTAATCCAAACATCCCCAGCCCGCATAGCCGTACCAGGTGGGCACCGTATAGCCCATCATTTGGCGCACACCGGCGCTGTTCATAAAGGCCAGCGCCATGGCGTCGGGACCATCGATATGTCCCATCAGGCAGTTACCGATCGGCAAGTACACCTTGGGATTGGCCGACGAAATCGGGATCCTCGTTCCCATGGTATCAACGCCAAACAACTGGCCGGCTTTGGATTGAAATTCGCCGTTGCGATAGCGAAAGCCAATCTGCCAATTGCGTTCCGTGGCGTGACCTGAGGTCACGAACAGATCGGCCTTATACTCGGTGAGCGTCGCCGCGAGTGCCTTCGTTGTATCATTCGGCCCCTGAGACTGCTTTGCCTCGCCGCCGGGTTCTTTGCGAACCATGCGATTCTGTTCAAGTTCGCAGTACCACACACCTTCCGGTACTCGGTCCATCGCCAGTTCAGTACCGGAGGCCACCCGCCGGATCACGAGAGGCTCTCGCTCTTGAGCGATCGCCAGCGCGTTCGCCGCGTCGTAACCCGTCAGGATACCCCAGAACACGTCGGCATAGGGATCGTCGTCGAGTTTGCGTGTCAGTCGATGGACGTCGGCGACCATCTGCAGGCTTGCTTCCTCGCTCGTTGCCACGAAACAGGCGTAGCGGGGGAACGTCTCGCGCAAGGCGGGTAATGACTCGCTGACATGCTTGTCGTAGGTGACCACTTCCGCCTGATGTTTGGCGACGAGTTCCTGAACCACCTTGCTCCACTCAGAATCGCTCTGTGTCGTCTTCGAGACCACGACGACGTAGTCCGCCCCCAGGCCAACTACGCTGGAAAAGAGACACGCTCCGCAAAACGTCAGTCGAGCGGCAATTCGGAGAAACGACATCAATCGATCCCAGGAAAGAGGAGGTCCCTTAGAACACGACGAGCGTTCATTTGACCATCGCACCTCGTCAAAAACAAACGACGCTCTTCCGCAATCTTTGATTGTTCATGTTCTGCCAATCGACCTGCAGGGAAGCGAGGGAGTCGCCCACGATCTGTGCACGATGCGAGCTTGATTCAAAGCAAGACGCTAATCGCGTGGTCCTCTCGGCAGGTTGAGGTTCAGGTAGTTTGTCATCAATGTGCGTAAGTGGAGTGTCGTGTTTTTTCCTTCACGAATCGCGTGAGTTCGATTGGGATACGACAGCATGTCGAACTGTTTGTTGTGCTCAATCAGTTTGTCGATGAGTTGTTCCATCGTCGCGTAGTGGCAGTTGTCGTCTCCCGTTCCGTGGATGAGCAGTAGCTTTCCTTTTAACCGATCACAGAAGTGAATGGGCGAGCCATCTCTGAAACCATCGGGGTTGTCAGAAGGCAGCCCCATGTAGCGTTCCTGATAGATGGTGTCATAGCCCAGCTGGTCAGGAACCGGAGCGATCGAGATTCCGGTGGCATACAAGTCGGGAAAGCGAAACATGGCGTTCAGTGTCATCGATCCACCGCCGCTCCATCCCCAGACGCCAACTCGCGCAGGGTCAAGAAACTGATTCTCGGCCAGCACTTTTTTGACGGCAGCCGCCTGTTCGGTTGAGGCATTGATGCCAATTTTTCGGTAGATGCTTTTCCGCCAGGCGCGACCCTTGGGAGCCGGCGTGCCGCGATTGTCAAAGCTCATGACCACGTAGCCCTGCTGAGCCAGCATCTGATACCACTCATAGCTGGAACCCATCCACTGGTCCACGACTGTCGTTCCTGCTGGTTCACCGTACACATAGACGAGGAGAGGATACTTCTTTCCAGGTTCCATGGACGCTGGTTGAATGACCCACGAATCCAGTTTCAAGCCTGGCTCGATTTCCACCTGCTGGAATCGGGCCAAAGCCTTGCAGTGCTTTGCAACATGCTCCGCCAGTTTTTCATTGGCCTCCAGCACGCGAACTGTCTTGTGATCGGGCAGCGACACAAGGTCGATCGTTGGCACCTGAGTCAGGCTGGAATACGTGTGAACGGCAAATTTTCTGTCCGCTGAAAGGCGATAGGCATGAGTCCCCGGCTGCGACTCCGGTGAAAGTCGCTGCCAGCCGGATCCATTAAGATTTGCCTTGTAAAGATATCGCTGAGTTGCATTCTGCGGGGATGCAATCACGTACGCCAATTGACTCGATTCATCAATGGCGACTAACTCGATGGCGTCGACATTCGCAGGAGTCACTGGAGTCCTGGTCCCCGTATGGCTGTCCACAAGATAAATCCGACGCCACCCATCCTGTTCGCTTGGCCATGTGAAGTGTATCCCATCCGACAGCCAGAACATTTCGTCATGGACATCAACCCATGCATCGTCTCGTTCAACAAAGATCTCGCTTGTCTTCTGAGTGGCCGCATTCCACCTCAAAACGCGATTGGTGTTCTGCAATCGATTGAGTTGCTGCAGAATGAGTTCCGCAGGCTCGTCCGTCTTTCCCGGAGCCCACTCAATCCGCGCTACATAGTGTTCGCGGGGATCACCGACCAGCGGGACCCAGCGTGTTTCACGTGTCGCAACATCAACGACACCAATCCTGCACGAAGAATTCTGCTGCCCGGCCTTGGGATAGGGAAACGTAATCAGCTTCGGATATCGATCGGCCGTGTTGTCGATCATCGTCATGACCGGCACGCCCGTTGTGTCGAACTGCCAGTACGCGATCTGGCGCCCGTCGGGGCTCCATCGAAATCCGTCTCGAATACTGAGTTCTTCTTCGTTCACCCAGTCGGACGTGCCATTGATGATGTGCGGTCCTTCGGCCTTAGTGATTTGGACAACCGCCTGACTCCTGATGTCTTCCACATAAATGTCTCTGTCGAAGACATACGCCACCGACTTTCCGTCCGGCGAAAACTTCGCAAACATGAGCGTCGACTCGGGCCGGCCGCCGCCAAGTTTCTGCAGAGCACCCGTTGCCAGATTCAGCACCCAGTAATCGCCGCGAGTATTCTGCCGCCAGACTCGTTTGGTGTTCGTGTAGAACAACACGTGAGAACGATCCGGGGAGAACTCGTAGGAATCCACAGTCAGCGGCTTTGGGCTCCCCGCGGGAATCAGTTGTGATGACTTGACAAGGATCTCCTTATCGCCAGTCACCGCGTCCAGCCAGACAATATCCTTCGCCCTGTCGCGGTCATCACCATCAGCCTGTCCTTCAGAGTCTTCCTGAACTGCGTAACTATGGCCTTCCGTTGCCCAGGCGGCGTTAAAGGACCTGGCTGAGATCGCCCCGTCGCCGTAAATGGACTCCACGGTGAGCTTGGTGGAATCCTGCTGAGCAGGGGCGCCGTTTGCTGCCAACAGAACGAGGGCGACTACCAGAAATTCGTGTTTCATGAGTCATCATTCCAAAGCGTGGTATCTTGTAGCGGCTGGGCTCAAGCCCCCGGGTGAATCTGAGTCATGAGTTGACCGGACCGAATCAGCGTGTTCAACAGGCTGCTACTAGAGCCCAAGTCCGAATTCAAGTTTGCAGGGCAGCTTCACCGATTCGGACTTGTTGAAGTAGGAGATCCGAGCTTTGACGGCTTTTGCGTCTGAAGCGACCTGCCATGATTGTGAATACGTCACTTCGTCGTCGAATCCAAAACTTCCGGAACCCGCTCCGGTACTTTCGATGACGTTGCCTTTCGCATCCAGAAACTCAACCTTCGCGATGGTTTCAAACGACTTCTTACTGCTCAGCTCAAACGACTTCTTGTAGGGATCACCAAATCCCTCGCCGACCTGACTGACAGTCGCATCAACAGGTCCAAACTTGACTTTACTGTCCTGAACAAGCATCACTTCGACATCTGCCGTCTTAAGGTCAGCCCCGACGTTGAAGACAAATGTGCCTTCAAGTTTGAGTGAACTTGTTTTCTTGCCAGGAAGCATCGCCGTCTTCAGGGAGATCGTTCCGGCACTCGGCTCTTCACGGAGCTGCAGGCTGTAATTACTGTCCAACATTTCTTCCAGTGGCAGTTCTGTGCCATCGTTTGTACTGAGGACAACGGCTGACTTCTTGCTGTCGATCGAGAGCACAGTCTTCCCCGGCAATTTGAAAAAGACGTCGACCGACAGCCCTGGCTGCCGCATCATGGACAAGCCCTGACCAAACTCCGAATCCGGATCTTTCTGCCCGACGCCAAGTCCCGCAATCTCAATGTGCGTCTTGTCCTGTGCCATCGTCATGCCTGAAAGGACCATGCCTGTTGCAATGACCAGCATCAACCGGAAGATATCCACACGCATGACAGTAGCCCCATTCCTTAAAGAATCTGAAGAAGACACCAAGCCGGAATCTGACAACTTCTGACTCACAATGCCAACGAAGTCGCTAAGAACTCAAGGCAGGATGGCCGCCCTCGGCCGTCTTCTTCCCATTGTGCTCTTCATTCATGCTCCGCGAGGCCTTCTTCATTTATCACTCACGGCGGCTCCGAAACGATGGCGAGAATCGTCGTCGTTTAACCATAATGCCACCGCAGGCCGTTGCACCTGGAGCGGCCGACCGAGCGGTTGTTGAAAGACAAGTCGTCCGCCGCGGCCCGTTGCATGTGACTGTTCGCCCAATGAGGAAGTGCTGTGAATTACTCGCTTCATCCGTTCCCGGGGCCGCGGTCGGCAGTCGACGATCCGCGACCTGACATTCGTGCAGTTCTTTCGCCACGGGGAAACGTCTGGCTGGTGAAATCCTGCGCGGTGATCACAACCTCCCGGCATTCGATGC
>VFQT010001833.1_pt1 | contig 23858 bp, 11 predicted proteins | sample 3512381 | NCBI WGS metagenome assembly VFQT01 (sample SAMN10412376, study PRJNA504923) | tailings metagenome | isolation source: Relicate 2 Philex TSF3 active mining site | place: Philippines: Tuba, Benguet | collected 2017-08-29
GACGAGGTCGTGCACTCGAGTGTGTCTGAGCACGTCGGAGGAGTCATAGTCAGTTATTTATCTCACCGTTGGCAGCGTCATTCGTTTGTCAGGGGTGACGGGCCGAGGGTTATCCGCAGGCTACTTGAAGGGGCCAGGCGGCTGCGCGTAGCGGTGTTGACCCAAATGTTCAGAACTAGCGTTGATGGTGGGGAGACCAGCCTCACTGATTCTTCCGGGGTTTCGTGGTTTGTGCAAAATGTGTGGCCACAACTCAATCATTGCAACGATGAAGAAACGTCATCCCTGTTTTTGAAAGCCGTGCTCATAGATGCTGACCGCTGTTGTCGATGCGCCCGCGTGATTCTTCCGTATATTCGTGAACTCAGTTCACGGTCCCATTTTGTGCACATGCATGACGCAATCCGTGACCGGACGTACAGCGCAGATGCGTGGTGGCAATTGCTCCCCCTGCTTGAAAAGGCTCTTCCGGAGGATGTCCTGATGTGGCCTCCCGGGACTGCTGATTTGTTAAGCAGAATCAAGAGTGACTTGCCCGATGCCAAGCAAAACGAAACGTTGAACGGACTTCTTGCGAGATTGTGTTGAGAGTTGTTGCTCCAATGACGACCTGCTCATGAATCCTCAGAAGATTTCGGTTCTGTGTCAGCAATAGTTTGCGTGGGGGTGATCTGCCGAACGTTGCCCTTCTCCCCCAGCACCCTGCCAACCCACTCCGCCGCTCCGTTTCGGTCCAGCAAGTAGTCAAACAGCACCTCCTGCTCGACCCAGGGGGGCATCAGCGGCTGGAATTTGCTTAAACGGTAGCCCGGCAGGGCCCCGCGGATTTGCCGCCAAACAGCGTCGTCCTGCCAGAACGCGGGACTCGCAAGTTCGCGGATTGTTGCCCGAAATGCGGCTTCCGTCATCTCCGGATCGCGGACTCGGAGCATGTGGTTGTCCGGCGTGATGGTCCAACTCGGCTGCAAAACACCGAGGGCGTAGCGAATTGTCGAGTTCACTCTGCCGCCAGCGAAAGTGTACCAGTGGATTTCGTTGGTGTCCTGAATCCAGTGAATGCCCCCGACATTCGGTTCCACCAGTCGCTGCATGCGGCGACGCTCCTGCTGCAACAGTTCTGCCACAGCGGGAGTCAGATAGGGGTAGACTTCTGCAGATGTCAGGATTTCCAGAGTCTTCTGGCAAAGGTGGTAACCCAGAAATTGTGGCAGAAATCCACCCCAGGTCGGCTGCCGCCCGCGGGGTGCTGAGGACACGACGACCGTGCGGTCCTTGTGCTGCACGTGCGATACCAGCCACGCTCGGCCACCCAGCAGAAAACTGCTCACGCCGTCCACCAGTCCATCCACAAAGTCCTGAGTCAGCGTTCCAATCACCTGCCGATTCGCCGTTTCCACGTTGTACGACTGCGGACTTGAGAATACAGCATACAACTCCATGAAGTTGTGCCGACCAAATCGCCGCTCTGCCTGCGGGCCCAGCACCAATCGACCACTGGTCAGCAGCAGCGAGTTTTCTTCGATCATCCAATTCATCAGACGATCAAATTCCGCCCTGCTGATACCGCGAAAATCGGGAACCCCCGACAGGTGCGCCCACGCCTCCTCCGGCGGAATGCCGTTGGACGCCAGCGACATTGCCAGCAACTGATGAATCAGCACCGGCCAGCATCTCTGATTCACTGGCACATCTTCCACCCAGCCGCTTTTTGCCAGTTCAATCAGCGCGATAGCCTGCAGGACCGCTTCCACACTTTCGCAGAAAAATGTCGTGTTTGCCGCTTTCCCCTCTCGCCGTCCCGTTCTGCCCATCCGCTGCAGAAAAGACCCCACTGTCTCAGGAGCATCCGACTGCAGCACCTTATCCAGGTCTCCCACATCGATCCCAAGCTCCAGCGTGGATGTGCAGACAATGCAGGCCGCGGAACCGTGATGAAACTCACGCTCAGCCAGCAGTCGCTCCTCCTTCGAGACCGCACTGTGGTGCACAAAGACTGTCGTTCCCGCTCGCCGCATCGTCTCGGCAACCGCTTCCGTCGTTGCTCGCGACTGACAAAAGAACAAACTCTTGCAACCGCGGGCCACCTGAGCCGCAGCAATTGCAGCCTGCGTCTGGTTCGACTCATGCACAATCAATAACTGCCGCCGTGCCGGCTTTTTGGGGGGATCAACGACAACTCCGTCCCGCTGCGATGTCCCCTTCAGCCATTCCAGAATTGCGATTGGATTCCCCACCGTTGCACTCAGTCCAGCCCGCTGAATGTCATGCCGCGACACGCGACGCAGTCGCTCAATGACACTCATCAAATGTGCACCACGATCCGTCCCAGCAATCGCATGCACTTCGTCAATCACAATCATCCGCAAATCGCCAAACAACGCCTGCTTGTTCACTCGCTGGGACACCAGCATCACTTCCAGAGATTCGGGAGTCGTCATCAGCAGTTCCGCCGGATCCTCCAGAAACTGTTTGCGAGCACTGGTGGTCGTATCGCCGTGCCAGACGAAGCGACGCAGCCCGACCATCTCCGTGTACAGTCCCAGTCGTTCCTCCTGATTGTTCAGCAGCGCCTTAATCGGGGCCACATAGATGGCTCCCACGCCCGTCGGGTGGTGATCCACAAGATTCGACAGCGTTGGAAACATCGACGCTTCTGTTTTTCCACCAGCCGTCGGTGCCAGAATGACCGCATTTCGACCGCTCAACAGCGCGTCACCGGCCAGTTCCTGCACCGGCCTCAGGCTGGACCAGCCAAGCCGGGCAACGATCGACTGCTGCAGCCGCGGTGCCAGTCTCGCGAAAACGCTTACCATGCGTCCTCCATCGGAACGAGATCGTCGTCAGCCGATTCCTTTCGACTCTCCCTGCCACCCAGTGCTGTTTGTTCCTCGGCCCTCAGATCTCTCGGCGTAAAGTCGTATCCAGCTCCCAGGCTGTAGTCCTCATTCTCATCGACAAGGTCCATCTGAGTGACAAATTCACGAAGAAACTGCCGAGGAACAATTCCGACGTCGCCCTTGAATCCTGCGGTCACGCTCTGTACCAGCCGCTCCACAAAATCTACGCTGACTTCCGCCTCCAAACGCGATTTATCACGTGCCGGATACAAGTCCCGCAGGCGCAGGGCCACCCCTCTCAATCGCTCCTGATCAAAAGGTGTCAGCTCCAGTTGAGCCTGCCGCAGACTGGCACGCCCACCGCTGGAGATGAACCGAATGCGATCGTGAAGCGGCGTTAATCCCGCCACTCCATGTCGAGTATCGAAGAATTCCGGCGTTCCCGTGAACAGCCACAGCAGCCCCGGATACGAATTGGCGGCATCCGCGATCTGGCGAATCCCATTCAGCGACTTGTGCCGTAAGTCTTTCCGCATCCGCAGAATGGTCTCGGCCTCATCGATGACAATCACCAGTCCCTTGTACCCAGCCGCCTTCACAATCTCCAGCACACCTCGCAGATAGTGCAGCGCGTCCCGGCTGTCGATGTCCCCCTTGATCTGGGCGGCTTTCTTTGCCGAAGCCGCGACATTTCCACTGCCACACAGCCACGAAATCAGGGCACCCGCTTCCGCAACCTCCCCCTTTTGCTTCAGGTCAAAAATCGTTTGAATGACACGAATGAAATCCTCGGGAGCCTTCCCGCCAGTGAGCGCCACCAGATCTTCATTCAGGCGTCTTCGGACTCTGTCATCGAAATCGTCTGCCGAATCGTCCACGCGGGCGTTTACAAGAGCCTCCTCTACCGCCCCGATCCATCGATCCAGAATATCGCCCAGGGCACCCCGGGGACACGAGGCCGTCCCCAGCTCGGTCATGACCTTGCGGTAAACATCGTCAAAACGATGAAAATGCAGATCGTTGTCAGACACAACCACGAAACTGGTTGCAAAACCTCGTGCCTGCGCATCCAGCAGAGCCAGGCGGGCCATAAAGGTTTTGCCGCACCCGTAACCTCCTCGCAGGAATTTGATCGATCCTTCCTGCCCGGCAACCAATTCCAGTTGCCGATGCAGCTCGTTTCGCGGCTTGTCGACCCCCACAGCAAAGGTGTCGATGCCACGTTCGGGGACCAGTCCCTTCCGCAGGGACTCAAAAATGTGCTCGACATCGCGACGTGTGAGTGTTGTCATGACGAATTCCGTGTGGTGATAGTCGAATTTCGCTCCGCGAAATTTGGAGTTTTGTGAGCTGTGCTGTCAGCGGTGAGGCGGGTGAGGACGTTCCTTTCGCGGAGCGAAAGGCAACTATCAGTACGGTGATGGACTGTCGAATTTCGCTCCGCGAAATTTACATTCTCCCACGTCATCCGTCGTCCGCTGCCGCACCCTGGGACGTTCCTTTCGCGGAGCGAAAGGCGACTATCAATGCGGTGATGGATTGTCGAATTTCGCTCCGCGAAATTTGCATTCTGCCATGTCATCCTGCGTTCGCTGCCGCACACAGGGACGTTCCTTTCGCGGAGCGAAAGGCGACTATCAGCGGACATAGGATTTGACCCCGGCTACTGTCTCAATACGAACTGCAAAGGGCGCAATGGCCTTCAGGGTGTCAAACTGACGGCTAAACTTTCTGAACTCCCGTTGGCCACCCAGCATTTCTGTCACTTCCGACTCAGTGACTGTTCCGTACCGTGCCAAATGCTGAAACACCCGCCGAGTCCCGTCGTCAGGAAAAGCATTCAACCACGCATCTGCCTGTCCCGGTGTTTCCAACGTGCGATTCACTACTGCAACCACCCCGCGGCCAACGTCGAATCGTTCCTTGAGAGTGAATGGTGCAACTCTGGCCTCCCGACCTGGATGATACAACTCCACCGAAACTCGCGAATCTGTCGAACCCGTGAGCCGGAAAAACAACTCAAACTCTTCACCTACCGTGGCGATTACAACTCCTGAAGACAGGCGAGCACCGCCGCGGATTTCGCACAAATCCACCTGCACATCGTGGGCATCAGGAACCCGCAGACCAAGTTCCAGATCATACATGCTGCCAAAATCCAGACTGCCCACAGCGTGATCCACCCGCGCCGAGAGGCAATGCATCCCACCCACTGCAGACCGCTGGCTGGCACTCACATTGTACACTGTTGTACTGCCCCCGGCTGACACACGATGACAAATCGTCACCACCGGAATCACTCGTTCCTGAAGGCTGTTGCCACCATGCGCGAATCCCCGGTGCGGCTTACCCGTGTCAAAGAGCGCCACACCCTCAGGAAACATCAACTGCTGGTCATCGCACTGATAGCCCAGATCCCGCATTGCTACCCGGACTTCGCCGGTATGATTCGCCGGACGGTCAGAAATGACGTGTCGCCGCTGCGGATCGAATTTGCTTCCATGTGACTGCGTGACCTGAGCCTCCTCGCCAGTCAGCAGAAAACCGTGGTCTGCCGTGAATACAAAATTTCGCACGCCAGCCTCACGCAGCAAATGCCAGCCGGAACGCAGATCCTTCAGCACCGTCTCAAACACCGCCGTGCCGAATCCCGCTTCCCCTGAACTGTCAATCTCCCGGCTGTGAATCATGACCAGTCGCGCGCCAGCAATCTTTCGCCGCAGAGTAGTGGCCTCCAGCTTCAGCACCTCGTCCAGGTCAATACGCGGACAGGTCCGTCCACCGACCCGATCATGCATGGCACGCCGGCGCGTTTCCGGATCATGAACGCGAAACTCACCCGCAGAAAAACCGGCCAGACGATCATTGGAAAACTCGGGCTGGAGCCTGCCGGACTTGCATACCGGCGCCAGCACGTTCATCCCCACTTCCGTGACTGTTGGCAATTCCGCAAGACGCCACTGCAGTTTCAAATCGGTCTTGGCAGGCTCGCCAATTGACTGCAGCAACTCCTGCCCCATTTCATACCGCAAAGCATCCACCACAAAAAACGCAGTGATTCCGTCCCCACTCACCAGCGGCTTTACAGACTCATCGAACAACGTCCGTTGCTGCAACGCTGAATCCGGCAGAAAACCGTGAATGCGGCAAATTGCGTTGAATCCCCTGGCCCACGCGTCTGCCCAGTCACGCCACACAATCTGCATTTGATTCAAAACAGCTCGCAGACGTTCAAATTCCGGTAACTCGGCCCGCATCAGCTTCTGACGGTCCTGTTCCAGGTGCCGATGAGCCTGATCCACAACGGCTCCCGCCTGCACATAGGCGTCTACGGCATTCACAAGGCCATCCGTAGTCGGCAAGGTCGCCCCGGCGGCCTCAATGGCCACGCCCAACCGTGCTGCGGCTGCGACTAAATGCCATACATTTCGGCGAGATGGATCATCCCGCAGCCAGAATGCCTGCCGCCGCGTTTCCCCGTGGGCCGAATCAGATGTCTCCGTCCGCCGGTTAGCCCAATCCTGAGCCACGCTCCAGCGTTGTTCCAGCAGGGCCTCCAGGGACGCTCGCAGGATCGTCTCTTCCTCGAAGAAGAACGTATCGAACCGCCCAAGGTCAGCCGCCGCGATCTTCCCCACATCATCAGTCAGTCGCAGCTCGGTTTCCATCGCCATCTGGCGGTAAAAGGCCCGCTGTCGGTCATCACCATTCTGCAGATGAACCACCAGATCGTGGCAGGTGTCCCGCACCAGTTGAGGTAATCGACTCACCGGTGCCAGCAGTGCGGACCGCGGTGCCACAAGCAGATCCCGCACGTAACTGACGCAGGCCGCCCAGCTGCAGATGGCATAGGCAACCGCCTCCACCGACGTGGCTTCCCCACGGCTGGTGAACGAATCGCGAAGACTATCGTCAAACCACGCCTCCGGCATACCTGTCAGAGACACGATCCTGTCCCGAATTGCTCGTTCGTCAGCCTGAAATGCCGCCGGCCTCTGACCGTCCCCGGACAACTGCAGTTTCACAGACGCAATCCGGTCACAGAGCGACCCCTTCAGCAGCAGGTCGTCCACAAGTTCGGTCAGCGAAACATTGCGCAACTGGCTGGCGATGCCTTCCGAACCGGTCGTCTCCAGATCATTCAGCCACTGATCGGCGGCTGCCAAAGTCAAATTGTCGCGTTGTACGAACTCGTTGATCTGATCCGGGCGCACCCTGCCCGCGGCTGAGTCCCGCGTCAATGTTTCCAGGGACCTGCGATAACGCGATCCGGCCTTGTACAGTTCCAGCAGCGGCGTCGCTTTGACCAGCTCCTCATTGAAACCTGGCAGATGGATCACAGCGCGTGTTGCATCGATGCCGCTCATCACCTCTTCCAGCTCCAGCATCAACTCCAGAAAACTGCCGTTGAACGTGTAGACGCTGTATGGCAGCTGCCCGGCAGCACGCAGGGAACGCAGTTGTGTGACCACATCCACGTAATGACCGTCAATGTCCAGCCACAAAACGAGGTTATGCTTCGTCACCCAGTCGCGCACGTCAGCTTCGAGAGCTCGCGAGACCGGACCGAGTTGAATGAGAGCTGTCGCTGGACTCATACAGGCGCTCCATGAGTCTGCCCCCGCAAAACAGGCAGCGGGATCGTGACTACCACCTCTTCCGCTTCGGCGTCTTCCTCAATCCGCAGATCCGGAACGTGCCTGATCGCTCGGACAACGCCGCTGCCCAGCCCCCGGTACTGCATCAGATCATTACCAAAGGAGGCAATCAGCGGATTGCGATCGCGACGCACCCCACGCCGCATTTGTTCAATCGTCAGACTGTTGGGAAGACGTCCGGGGCTGCGGATCTCAACCCTGTCGTCAAACATCAACAGCTTGATCGAATCCTGAATGAAATAGTCGCGATGAATGAGGGCATTTGTCAGCAGCTCCTCAAATACGATGTCCGGAACCTCAGGCGTGGAGGGACTGTTGAAGGATTCGCTGGTCTGAATCCGCGAATTCCACCTGCGGCAGAATGCCATCGCCTGCTCGTACTGTGCCGCAATCGTTCCATCGAAGCGGCGATTGTCATAATACTCTGTCGACGCTCGCTCGGTTCCCCTGAACCAGACGGCTTTTACCGAGAACGACGGCAGCAGTCGCTCTGGATTCCGTCCGAACAGCAGGGCTCCCGCCACCGACAGTCTGTTGTCAACGAGCAGTTTCAAAGCCGTTAATTCCCGCTCCAGGCCGTCGTCCTCTGGCGGGGCCGAATCAAATTTTGCCTCGTAGAACCGGGCAAAGAGTGGCCCGTCAAGATCAGCGATTGAGCTGCCTGGAACCGCACACAACTCGGCATACACGGCGTGACCATGCTGAAACAGCCGAGCCAATTCCGATCGGGTTGTGACCTTTCGTTTGTCGGCTCCCCGCTTGACCCAGAAGAAACCGTCATTGGTCTGATAAGGCTTGTTGTGACCTTCTTCGATCCTGATGACCAGCACTGTGCCGTCGGACGTCACCACGTTCTCCGTCAGCACCGCGGCGGGCGGCTGCAGGCTCTGAGTCGAGACATTGCTGATCAGCTGGTTGAGCTGTCCAAGTTGTGCAGCCGTCAATCCGCTGATTGAGCCGTCGTCTTCGACGCCTACGTAAATCCGCCCGCCTTCAGAATTCAAAAACGCAGCGATCTCTGCCGCCAGTTTTGTGCCGTCGGTGATTTGCCGTTTGAACTGACGCGAACTGTCTTCGCCCTTCAGGAGTTCCTGTCGGAGACTGATTTCGTCCATTGCTGAAGCACCTTCTGACGCCGCAGGAATGCCTCGGCGCCACCTTCCATAATGTTCACGATGGTCTGACTGGTGACCGGACTGTCCAGACTGCCGGACTGATGTTCGTACTTACCGTTCTCTACTTCGCGACACGCATGAATTTGCTCGGCGTCACCCAGCACCGGGATATTTGCGTTGTGCGTAGCGATCACGAACTGGCAATGTTGCTTCCGCTCCAGCAGTGGCTCCACCACGTTCCTGAAGATGGTTTCATTGTCGAGGTCATCTTCCGGCTGATCGAGAAGCATCATCGAATAACGGTTAAGCGACGTCAGCAGCGTCAGAATCGCCATCGCACGTTTGCCCAGCGACAGCTGGTCGATTGGCGTTCCGTTGAAGGTGATTTTCCGACGATCAGGCACCCGGAAAGTCAGAAACTCCGCCAGGTTGTCGAACAGCACAGTTCGTAGTTTCTCGACATCTGCGGATGATCCCAGCAGTTCCTGCAGAGTCTCCCGTTTTTGAAAGATCTCGAGGCCATTTCTTAAGCCGGAAACCAGCAGTTCACGAGAAGCCGTGCGGAACCCTGTCCCACGCAAACAGGTATTCAGAAATCGGTCAAACGCTTCCCGGTCATCCTCAAATCCAAGCTGCAGCTGGATCTCATTGGGAATGGACTTCGCACATGCTTCCAAAGCTTCAGCCTCCCTGCGGTGCTGCCCCTGTCGGAATTCGTGCAGGTTTTGGGCAGCCGCCAGGACATTTGCCAGAGCCGCCTGTTCAGCCTGCGTCCGGTTGGCAGCCGCCTGCAGCAGCTTCACCAGCTGCCCGTGGCGGGACTTCATCTTGCGGTAGCCATCGAGGTCCAGTCCGGGAGCATCCAGATCGCGCAGCAGGCGATTGAATTCGTCCTGCCGTTCCCGGCCCACGTCCTGGAGACTCGTTCGGATAGCATCCAGGTCTGCCAGAACAGATTGTAAGCCTTGAGTCAGGCGGTCATAGTCGCCCTTCAGGGCCTGCACCCGCTCCAGCAGACCAATAAGTGCTGCTGATGGCTGCGCGAGCGACACACTTGTCAACTTTGGCCAGTCTTCCAGAACGCCCTGCCAGTCTCCATCGCGCTGTCCCAATCGATCACGCAGGTCGCTGAACTGAACGCGGAGTTCATCGACGAGACGCCGGTCCGTATCGAAGACCGTCAACGCAGCCAGTTGCTGATCAACCCCCTTCCGAGCATACACTTCCAGCTGGTGCTGCAGGCGCACCTCTTCCTGCGCAAATTCTTCATCCAGTCCCCGGGCCTTCAGGACCGCCTGGTACTCCGTCACGGCCTGTCGAACCGCATGCACCAGTGTCTCCTCCTGCTGCCGGTCGTCCGTTGTCGACGCCCCTGTCAGCATTCTGAAGAACTCAGCTTCAAAGCCCTCATGCCGACTGCCCAGATCCTTTTGGCCGAAATACAGCACATTGGGAAACACGTCGCACGGCCGAAGGCGCGTGAGCTGTCCTTCCAGAAACACCTGTGGGGTTGTCGCCAACTGTCGACGTACTTCGACCGCCTGGCCATGCTCGTTCAGCCCCGAAATGAAGACTTCGCCGCCGTTGCCCAGCATCGCCCTGACCAGCTCGTTCTTGTATTTCGCGTCGGCGTTCGTCCCGGGTTCAAAATCCAGCGCATACCGCAGACATTCGATCACGGCGGATTTCCCGCTGCCACGTGAACCGATCAGCGTTGTCAGCTGATCCGAAAGTCCGTACGTCTGACCACCCAGGCGACCGCCGGCGAAGCGGACCGAATGGATGACCGGCCCCTTTCTCGGTTCGGGAGGGCTGTTGCGAACCCGCTGCCGATGGTCCGTCAGAGCAAACTTCACAGCATCGAAGCTGAGATCGCTGACCTTCAGCCAGCAGGAGCGGTCCGATTTGCCGACCTCGGAAATACTGTCGCGTGGGTCGGATCCCTCGACAAATGCCGGAGGGCCAGCAGGGCTGGGCCAATGCTGACGGACATATTCGGGATTCTTGACCAGTTGCAGACCCAGCACGCGTTTCCAGAGATTACCGCAGGTCTCGATGGTGTGCTTCAAATCGCCCCAGCGCAGCTCACTGATCAGTCCGTTGTCTGATTCGACATGTGCAAAGACGACGAAATAATCCTTGCCGTACATCTCGAGCGCCTGCAGGCAGCCGCGCAGGTCATTCTGCGTTCTAGAACCCTCATTCGGTGGGGAGGGAAACTGCATGCTTAAGAATCGATGGATGCCGTCGTTCGCTGCCTGATCATTAACCCACTCCTGAGAAAAGACCACCAGCGTGTGCACGCCCTGTCCGGCGTTCACGCCCAGTTCGATGCCCGGGAGTACCAGAATGCCCTCTTTGCGGGCCTGCTTCCGAAGCGCCTTAAATTCACCCACATCAAACACATTGTGATTCGTGACGACGGCGACGCGAATTTCCTCCGCGACCAGTCGTGCCACCCACTCCTTTACAAACTCGGTTTCACGGCCACGGAATTCCTCGCGAAATTTTTTGCGTGATTCCCCCAACTCTTTCAACGTGTGCAGGTGAAAGTCCGCACGCACCCACTGGGCGCCACGGGGAAACGGATTGTCGGCAGATTCTGTCATCGGTGTTCTCGGTTCGGTCGTGAATGGCCCCGTATCCTAACGGATCCGGGCGAATTTCTGTGCCCTACGGGTCTTCAATTTCGCCTTCTTCGTCTTCAACAGACTCTGACTCCAGTTCCTCGTCCTCCAGATCCTCCTCCTCGTCGGCAAACAGATCGGGCGGTCGGAGTCTGCCCAGCAGGGCATTGCGCGACTTGGCCTTGTTCGGATGAGACTTCTCGAACGCGTCCCGGGAATCGGGTTCATCGGGTGCCAACAGCCGGAATTCCACCTGGAGTTTTTCTGTCAGACGCAGTTCAAGCTCCCAGCAATCCGCGGGTGCCTTCGACCACAAACCGGATTCCAGGAGGGTAAGTTCCGTGAGTGGTCCCTTCCGTTTGCGTTTCCGCCGCAGGACTTCCTTTTCGATGGCTTCCAGGGCCTCGACCGGGTATTTCCGCAGGAATTCGGCCCTGCAGATTGTCGAATTTCGCTCCGCGAAATTTGCGTCACTTGTGCTGTTTGTCGCGTTTCGCTCCGCGAAACGTTCGTCCGTCGTGCCTTCCGTTGCGTTCCTTTCGCGGAGCGAAAGGCTACTATCCGTGGCGTTCCTGATAGTCGAATTTCGCTCCGCGAAATTTACCCCCCTGCCGCCACCTTCCGTCGCGTTCCTTTCGCGGAGCGAAAGGCTACTCTCCTCAATCCGAAACTCCGGTCCGATTTCGTCCTGCAACCTCAGCTCCCATGCCCACGCCCGCGCCGGATGGTACGCCCAGAAACATCCGTGGGCCACCGCCAGCGACGGATCCTTTCGGCACTTTTCATCCACCCGCGTTGGCCAGTAGCGCATCGCCAGATGGGACCAGTCGTAGTCCTTTTTTCCTTTCGCGGCGACCAGTTCCTTCCACCACTTTTTCGGATCTTTCCACTGCGGTTCCAGCAAAGGCCACAGAGCGGAGCTGTTGATCATCACGCCATCATCCAGATCCGGAATGTAGCGGGCATCCACTTCGCGTTCGGGCTTCTTTTCGTCGGGGGCCTTTGGGCCGCGTTCCGCGCACTGCTTCACCTGTTTGATGAATTCCTCCAGCTCCTTCTTCCACTCCGTCACATCCGCATACCTCTCATTGTCGCCTTTCGCTCCGCGAAAGGACCGCCCCTCCTTCCGCCCCTCACCCAACCCCTCTGCTGTCGCTTTTGTCTTCACCATATCCGCAAGTTCTCCATCCAGCCGCTTCAAAGCCGGTTCCAGATGGTCCGCCAGCAGAATGCGCAGGGTCTTATCATCCCAGCGATGGATCGTGACCCAGGCCACGAAGGTTTTCTTCGCGGAGGACAGCGGCCAGTGAATCGGGCGGTTTTCGTACATGCCCTTGTGGACATCGGCGAAAAATTTTTCGCGGAGCCAGTCACGAACGGATCGGCGTCGATCGATCTGCGGGCCGTAGTCCGCCCATTTGTCATGAATAATGCGCGCCGCTGGGTGGCTAAGCGAATCCCCCGGGACATCCCCGATCAGGGTGCCGTCCAGGAACAGGATGCCGTGTGGCAATGTCGGATTTCGCTCCGCGAAATCTGCGTCCGTGCTGATTGTCGCGTTTCGCTCCGCGAAACGTGCATCCCCGCCGTCATCAGTGGCGTTCCCGAAAGTCGAATTTCGCTCCGCGAAATTTGCATCCCCGGTGCCTTCCGTCGCGTTCCTTTCGCGGAGCGAAAGGCGACTATCCAGAATCCCTTCGCCGTGGGCGCCGAATCGGCCGAGGGCCACGCCCACGGCGAAGCTCACGTGATCCGTCGGCGGTTCGGGATCCAGTTCCTCAACGTACTCAGGCAGCGGGGCGCCGTCGGGGCGGTCAACGGCCAACTGAGCCCACTCCTGGGCGTGCCGCCAGGGTGATGGGCCGGGTTGACGGAATTCGACAGAAGGCTCGCGGTGGGATTCGTGTTGTGAGAACGCCGAGCAGATAGTTTTGAACACATCGCCAGCATTTTCTGTGCGGAAAAGTGGAAGCCGATTCACATCACCGACTGTGAAGTCAATTGTTGGATTAAGTGATGTAACGATCGACTTTGATTTTGCTGAATTTAGCACGGAGAGAATATGAGCCGGATCCCCTCCAAAAACAGTGCGTCCCTTGGCTTCGAAAACGCTCGAATGCCTAAAATAACGTCCGGCAAATGTCGCTCCAGTTGTAGTAAAGGCAACTCCGGAGCGGAAATAGAAAGTCTCATTTCGGATAAAAGACAGCGGCTTTCCATGCTTTTCCATCAACTTCATCTCGAGTGCAGACCACCTCCACGTGATCAACTGGCACACTGGATCACACCACATTCGACCATCTGCCCCTTTTATTAAAGGCACCCAGTCAGGACATTTAATGGACCAGTTTGACGAGGCGATGTCCAGATACTGCTGGGACGCCAGTACTTCGTGTGGAAGGCGTAAAAATCTCGTATTGTCACCGGTGCTTAGCCCTTGTCGAGCAGGGCTGGTTTCTCCAATTTTAGGTAAACTAGAATACTCCAGCAGGCTATTCTCCCCCCACCAATACACCAGCGGCCATTCCGGCACCACCTGCAGTGCCGCGGGGTCGAATGTGTGGCGACCAACATGGCACAGCGTCGCGGCTCGCTTTCGCTCGGTGCGACCATTATCCCGTGATCGATCGTCTCGGGAGGTGGGGCACTGGGCGACGCTTTCGATTGTTGGCTTCAGCTCGCAGGTCGCGTTCCTTTCGCGGAGCGAAAGGCGACTATCGGGCGTTCTTTCAAATACCGCCACGCAGACTGCCACCACCTCATCCAGGATTTCTTCAAATGCTCCTCTGTCAAAATCCCCCAACGCCCTCAGATCAAACGTCTTCAACAGATGCTGTCGCAGTTCCGAATACTGCTTGATAAACATCCAGTTCCGCATGGTCAGCATCGCCGACACACCATGCTCGCGAACCAGCTGCAGGCCCCGCAGCAGGAAGGCCGCAAACAGGTCCGCTTTGGCCAGCTTGTAGTGCGTGGCAATGTAGCTGGAATCCGCCATCTTCGACGTGCCCTGGTAGGGTGGATTGGCGACGACCAGATCATACGCCCCTTCCTTCACCAGTCGCACAAACCGCACACCTGCCGCCAATTGCTCGCCAGCCAGTCGCAACCCCAGTTCCTCACTGCTGGTGTGCTGACTGAGGAAGTTCTCAAGAGCCGACAGGATTCCTGTCGTCGCCCATTCCCGCGATATCGGTCGCGGCCGCGTCGTTCGTGTGCCGTCTGGAAACAAACTGATCTGCACAACTTTATTCCGCCAGCCACTTTCCTCCTCATACGTCGCGATGGCGGTTTCTATCGCCTGGTCAATTTTCAGCAGACTGCCCAGATGATCGGCGCCCTTCAGAGCCTCCACGATCTGCATCGTCAGTTTGCCAGGGATCCCGGTTTCCTTCTCAATGACGCGACGCAGTTCCACCAGCGACGGATCATTGTCGGCCAGCCGCGAAATCCCAAGGTTGGAAGCGACCAGGTTGAGTTGCCTGATAGTCGGCTTTCGCTCCGCGAAAGTCACCCCCGCATCTTTCGCGGACCGCAAGGCGACCTTCTGTGCCTTCAGCCACAAGGCTGCGGCGGCAATCTGGACCGCTCGCGGATCCAGATCGATGCCGTGCAGGTTGTGTTCGAGGATGCGTTCGATGATTGCTGTGTCGGTCCAGAGTTGCGGCTCGCTCTGGGGAATGTCGGAGGGGGCGGCTGGGGGGGTGTCGGTGGGATGTTCCTTTCGCGGAGCGAAAGGCGACAATGGGGGGGCGGCTGGGGGTTCTTCCTTTCGCGGAGCGAAAGGAGACAATGAAATTCCGCGGTGGCGGGCTTCTTCACGGTACAAGGCAAACAGCAGGTCAAACGCCACCACCAGAAAGTGGCCCGATCCCACCGCGGGATCAATGATCTTCAAATCCCGAACGGATGTCGGGGCATTCTGCACCGCATCGTCGGGGATTGGCTGCGGGACATAGTAGGCCCAGCAGCGTTCCGCTTCAGTTTCCAGGGGCATCAGGTCGGTCAGCGACACACCCGGCAAACGGGATTCGTCGATAGTCGCGTTTCGCTCCGCGAAACGTGCATCCTGCCCGTCCCCTTCGCGGAGCGCAGGGCTGTTTGTCGAATTTCGCTCCGCGAAATTTACCTCCCCGCTGTCCCCGTCGGCGGTTCCTTTCGCGGAGCGAAAGGCGACTATCGCCGCCTGGCGTTCATCCCGTTTTGCCCGCCATTCCGTCCGACGCTGTTCCAGACGCTCCAATGTCCCGTCTGCCACCACAGCAGGTGTCCAGCCATGCTTCTGACACATCGCCAGCCACATCGGACCAAGACTGTTCTGCAGCAGCCAGTCCACCATGTAACGCTCAGTAAACATCTGCGTCTTACTGGCGATCTCATGCGGCTCAATCTTGCCGCCCCCGTTGATCTTCGCATCCAGCGATTCCCGCTCCGGGTCGTTCCAGAACTGATACACCCAGCCAAGTGTCATGTCATCCGACCAGCACGACTGCAGCTCGGCATCGTCCAGTGTTTCCACTACGGCACGCAGCGTTGCCGCCGGCACCGGAATCAGATCCGCAATGCCGGCTGACCCGTAGAGGCCTGGCAGATCAATTGCCAGATCCTCAAACACCAGTTTCAGCAAAAATCCGTAACCTTCGGCATCGTCACTGCGCACGAGGGCCGGAGCCAGTTCGCGAAAATCCTTGTACCCGCGACTGTTCCAGCCGCCCGTCAGCACTTCGGGCTTCCGTAACCCCTCCGCTTCCATGATCCGCAGAATCACCAGTCGATTCAGCAGTGTGTAGGCCGCCTGCTTCTCAGCGTCCCGGCGAAAGTCCTCCCGAGTGCGTTTCACCTTTCCGGACTGCGTGCGTACCTGCTCAGCCAGCCAGTCCTCCAGCCGTCGCCGCAGGACGGCCGACCGATTGTCCAGCCGAGACGGGTCCAGTGTCAGTTTGTACTGCCGGTCAACAGCCTCACTGAGTTCTGTCAGGAGTCGAGCCCGCAGGGCACGGATTGTTTTCGACAGTTTCGCCTTGGCGTCGGGGGTCATCATGAGAGTCGCCTTTCGCTCCGCGAAAGGGGCGAGTGGTGGTGCTGAAGGGACGAGGAGGTTGTGGAATGTTGCAGGGGGTTGGGGGACGGTACGTTTCGCGGAGCGAAACGCGACACTGAGGGTCGCCTTTCGCTCCGCGAAAGGAACGTCCCTGTAAATACCCCAACAGACGCCGGGTAGTTCGCTGGCGAAGACTCCACGTTTCGCGGAGCGAAACGCGACACTGAGAGTTGCCTTTCGCTCCGCGAAAGGAACGTCCCTGTAAATACCCCAACAGACGCCGGGTAGTTCGCTGGCGAAGACTCCACGTTTCGCGGAGCGAAACGCGACACTGAGAGTTGCCTTTCGCTCCGCGAAAGGAACGTCCCTGTAAATACCCCAACAGACGCCGGGTAGTTCGCTGGCGAAGACTCCACGTTTCGCGGAGCGAAACGCGACAATCGTAAGGTTTTCAGTTCGGTCGTGGACATCATCGCTGGTCTATCGCGTGTGTGGAAATCGTCGGTACAGGAACTCGCCCTCAGGCAACCGGGCTTTCTTCGGGTTGTTGGCGATATAGTCCCGCAGGTAATCATACTGTTCAGAAGTGCGAATCAGGTGGTCAAATGGCTCCTGCTGCCACAGTTTTCCCTTGCTTCCCGTGCGGCGGTTGATCTGGGTGGCCGTAAAATGCAGCCACGAGTCACACTGAGCCTGCATGGACGTTTCGTCCGGGAACGCCGCCAGCAGGTGAAAGTGATTGGGCATAATGACAAAATCGCCCATTCGGTAGCGGTCGCCATCAAAGTGCAGCAGCGAGTCCGCCACGATCGCCGCATTCGCCGGGTCCCGCAGCACACACTGCCCCAGACAGTCATCCAGCAGATCGTCCCGACAACGACTGAAATGCTGTCGAAATTCCGCCTGCAGAGATTCCGGTAACTTCGTCAGCGCATCCGCCCAGTATCCCTGCCCACCGTGGCGTTCGATCCAGTCCTGTTTTTCTCGTTCCCAGCGATTGAGGACTTCCGTGGGAATGGAGTCGTGCAGGCGTGCTGTGATGAACACGATCACACCGGCCTGTGACCAATGAGGGCGTTTGCCATCATGGATGACGAAGTCGGCTTTGGGATCGAAGGCATCACCGAGAATCGGGTTTTTCATAGTCGCTTTTCGCTCCGCGAAAAGTGGGGGTTGAAGGTTAAGGGGTTGTTTTTGAGTGGTGTTCCTTTCGCGGAGCGAAAGGCAACTATCAATGCTGCGTGCTGATAGTCGCTTTTCGCTCCGCGAAAAGTAGGTCACTTCTGTCGTTCGGAAATCACTCTTATCAAAGTTACGGTCCTTTCGCGGAGCGAAAGGCGACTATCAACGCAGGGTGGTCGATAGTCGCTTTTCGCTCCGCGAAAAGTGCCATCCCGCCAACCCACAACAAGACACAACAAGAACTCCTCCTTTCGCGGAGCGAAAGGCGACTCTACAGCAATCGGATTCGCTGGCCGTTGCGCAGTTGCTGCAGCAACCGTTCGCGGATTTCTGCAATCAGGGCGTCCACTTCCGCCTCGGATTTCACTTCCCGATTCTGCAGGCCCAGATTGATGGGTACAAAGGGGTGCTTTGAATCGGTATTTCGGTACTCATCCAGCGTTCGATTGGCCCGCTCTTCAGCTGCCTGCAATCTTACGATGAATGAATCCCTCAGATCCCGCAGGGCCGGTGAAATTGCATCAGCCGTGGTATCTGTCGTCGCTTCGTTGATCGGACGAATGACATTGTGAGCTTTGTCCGCCGGCAACGTACTGTAGCCATCCCGACTGCGAATATTCGCTCGGGCCTGTTCGGCTCGCTGTCCCTGCCATTCCAGCAGACGCGCACGTTCTTCACGATAGGTCTGGCGGACAATCTCCAGTTCCGGCTGCAGAGTGACGATATCGACCCATGGACGTGCAGCTGTCAGGTGGGCTGTGATTCGTCCGGCTGAATCCTGTGCGGGGCCGGATAACAAATCCATGTCACGCAACTGGGCCGCCTGATTCGCAGCGACGTCCTGAGCTTCGCGCAGCAGCCGCAGAGCCTCTTCTGTCAGCTCAGCACCGAATCGTCGCATCAGCTTGACACCGTCGATCAGATGTTCGAGGTGCTTCTTCACGGACTTCAGCGTCTCTCTGGTGTTGCGAATCTTCGACAGACAGCGTTCCAATGCTGTGTTCAGCAGCTTTAGCTCTGTTGGCGTCTCACGGACACCCGGAACTCGGTCGAACCGCGTCAGCACCTCGCGCAGCTCCGCGGCCATCGGATTGAACCGACGTTCCACGGCATCGGCAATGGCGTTGTCTTCCCGATCCAGGGCGATCCCCAGATGTTCCTCAAAGAATTTGCAGATCCTGGCCCGAGCTCGGACGCCAATATCATCCTCTCCGACAGGGATGAACTGGGCCCGACGAAAGGCGGCCGGTTTCTCGAACACCTCACGCACACCGGCATCCCGCACGGCGGTAATTTCATTCCCTTCCCCATCTTCAATTTTCAGCTTACTGCCTCGTAACAGCCCCAGCACACACGCCCTGATCACTTCCGGCTGGTAGGCATACGGAGGTCCAGCGAAACGGTTCAGCAGGTGGGCTCCTGTGACACCGTCTTCAGATTCAATCAGCTCTCGAATTCGCGTCGGAATCAGTCCACTGCAGGTGGGAACATATTTTCCGGCATCGAGTTCCAGAAGCCCCAGCTCGTCTCTCAGGAATTTCGTGGAGGGCCCGCTCAGTTCCTGCATCAGCAACTGCTCAAGTTCTGAGGGCTGGATCACAATCGGATCAAATTCCTTGTACAGGATTGGCATGATCCGTTCGGCAACTTTCAGCAGCATGACGCTGAATTTGCTGCCAAATTCGTCAGGCTTGTACGTCTTACCACGAAAATACAGAGTCCCTGACTGCCACGCGGACTGCACGACATCCTGAATTTCCGTCTCCAGCGTCTCTGCTTTCAGTTCTTCCTGCTGCAGCAGCAGCCGGCGCGGCTCACTCAGCGTCTCGCGGCGAGGTGTGTACCGCCGAGCCATTCCGCGTGCACGAATCAGCAGCCGCGCACGCTCCGTCAATTCGCTGACGTCTCCGCAGACCCAGATCAGACGATCATTGAGCGTTGCTTCGTTGCTGCGTTCGATCCAGACGGCCTCAGATCGTTCATCCGCCTGCACGAAACGAAAATCCACGAACACGACGGCTTCGTCCTTGGCCCGCACCAACTTGTCATCAGCCAGCCCTTTTCCATCCGAGAAAAAGGCGGCCCATGGAAACGGTCGTTTTTTCCACGTGGGCCTTTCGGGTTTTTCCATGACCATCCGCAGAGCATCGCGGACAATCTCGCTGATCGCCTCACGGGGTGTCCGAATCTCCCGTTTCTCGCGTTCCCACTCCTCCCCCGCCGTGGACTGAATTCGGTACCCCAGCTTTTCTGACCATGCCAGCAGATTGTCTTGTCGCAAACTCTCCAGTGCCGCCGTGACTTCCTCCACCTGATTGCCGCGGTCGACGCGATCGTAAAGGCACTGAGCCACCAGTCGAGCGTCTGTAGGCCGGGTATCCTGGACCAGCTCAAGCAGTGCGACCGCCTTGGCAGCTCGCTGAAACATCGGATCGAGGCTGGCGGTTTCTGTCAGGATCCGAGCCATGCTGGCCTGCGTGTCAGAGTCCAGTGCCGTTTTCTGAATCTCGTAAATTGCATCGAGCGTGATCAGGCTGCCGACCGGAGAATCGGCCAGATGCTGAACCCGGAATAACTCTCCCAGCAGTTGCAGCAGGCCGCGAATCGCCTGATCGTCCCCCTGGGCTCTGGCGGACCGAATCCGCATCGCACTGGTGATCTGCAGCAACAGGTCAATCTGCCCGGGCAGCAGCGGATAAACTTCCACAAATTCGTCGGCCGATACGTCCTCGCAGCCAAAGGCAAAGAGTTTCAGGTCCGGTCGGTGCTGCTCGAAGAGTCGCCGCAGTTCGACTTCCCCGTCGCGGGTTTTCTGCAGCAGCCGACGATGCACCACATCGCGGATGTTGGTGGCGGCAAGATGGACGCGCAGCTGCGGAGGAAAACGGTCCTTGGCCCAGACCAGAAATGAGTCACCTGCTTCCTCGTCAATCCTTTGCTGTCCCAGCGACAGCAGCCAGGCCTTGCCCTTCAGTTGACTGCCCAGTTCAGACGCGAATGCTCGCAGCTTGTCCACACGCTGCTCGTGAGACAGCACGTACTGTGAGACTTCGTCCACGACGATGAACAGGGTACCTCTGGGGCGTCGCAGTCGCAGCATTTCGCCGATTGCCGCGACAGCTTCTGAAGGTGAATCCGTCACCGTGGTTCCGGCGCGACTGTCAATCCAGCTCATGGGATTGGTGTAGCGGTCCGGCTCAAAATGATGCAGGATCTCCGAAAACACTTCGTCGGCAAATGGCTGGTCCTTTTCCTGCAGCCACGGATGTCCGATTTGCTCAGACACCTGCAGAAAACGCGTCCAAAGCCCCGCCATCTCCAGCCGGAGCTCAAAGTTGGCGACCAGAGGCTGATCGGCACAGTATCCCAGTCGCTTCTGAACCTGACGGACGCAGGCCGAATGAATGTGTTCATTGTCCCGGGCGAATCCGCCAATGTCGAAGACCACGGCAAATGGATCTTCGATCCGCTGCCGCAGCTTCTTCCAGGCGTCCCGGAACTCCTGCGATCGATCAGAAAGGTCACGTGCCAGCAGCGATTCCGCGAGGGATTTGCCGTTCGGCAGCGTGAGCCCATCCAGCGACAGGCCCAGCAGTTTGGCGAAGCTGGATTTCCCCGAGCCGTAAAAGCCGGAGATCCACGCCGTGGGCAGAGATGGCCCACCGCTCTTCTCCAGTTCCCGGGTGATTGCAGTCACCAGCCGGACATACTGCTCGTGAATTCCGTCGGGTACCCGCTTGAAATTCGGATGTTCCCTGTTCCAGCCCCCGGTGATGATGTACTCCTCCACTTCATCCCGAACTTTTTCGGGGCTCTGTTCGTGGAAGTACACGACCGGCGGAATGTCACGAGTGACATCCTGGCGGAACAAATCTCTGATGAGTCTGGGGCTGGTCATGAGTGGTCCAATACCGTCAGTAGATTCGAGGTCTGTAATCGCTGTCCGGCTCCAGCAGGCCCATGAAGGAAAGCCCTTTGTCCCCTCGCCGCTCTCCAGGGTACAGCAGCACAACCGGAACATTCTGAGTTCTGCCGTCCAGATGCCGCAGCAAAGCTGAAGATCGAAAGAACGGGTACAGGGCACCGGCACGACCGATAATGGCCACAGTCCGGTCAATTGCCTCAGGGTGCTCTTCGGCGTAGCTGCAGATGATGCGACTGCAGTCCGCTGCGATTCCTTCAGGCCCCTCAATCAGCGGGCTCAACCGCGTCTGCAGATCCTGAATCCCGCGTTCAATGGACTTTCCTGTTGTCCGTTTTTCTCGTTCGATCAATCGGCGGATGTACTCTTCCCCCTGGCTCCGCACACGATCCAGCAACAATTTCTGCAGGTTGATCGTAAGTACCATCCAGCCGTTGCTGCACAGTTCTGTGTGCAACCTGCGAACTTCGCGGCGCAGGGTAAATTCATCCTTCGGATCATACTGCACAATGGCGAAACGATAGTTTCGCATCGTACTGATTCGGGGACCATCTTCCTGAATCAGATCCGCTCGCAAAGCACTGAAGACTTCTGCGAGCGGAGTCTGATAAAACAAGTCAGCTGTCATGCTGTCTCTTTCAATTGAACTTCGCCCTGAAGAGTTCTGTTGTCAGCCCACTGTGCCAGATCCGTGAAACGCCAGGAGAATTCAAACAGTTCTCCCTGCCTGCGCAGTGGGCAGTCTGGAAACGTACGGAGTCGCCGATCGAGTTCGGGCCCCAGCAAACCGACAGAAGCCAGATAAGGATTGTCTATCAGGGTTCCCTGAAACTCGATTGAACGCAGCAGATACAGAATGTAACCAAGTGCCTCGTCCGTGATGCGAGGAGCCTGCCATTCACGAGGATCCTGGCGCCCCTTCAGGATGCCGGCCTCGGATGCTGAGTACAGCAGTTTTCTGGCGAACTGAATGCGTGTGGCGATGGACCATCGTTCGGGGGCCACCTGATCGATCCACCGCACGACGACGTCGCGACTGATCTCCGGGCGTCCTGCAGCGACACGACTGACCAGAAAGCTGCCTGTGAATTCCCGATAGAGCCGATCAGCAAGCTGCAGGTGCCAGTGGCAGACAAGCTTGCGGGTGCCCGCACTCATCTCAGCCCAGCGGTGGAGGACTGCAATCGCCTGTGGAAAACGATCAAATCGCTCGCGAAAGTTGGAGAGCAGCAGGCGAACCCGTGGCAGGGTGCGAGCACCAAACCAGTAATCTTCGAAGACCTGTTTTTCCAAATCCTTTCGAGCTGCATCGCAGGCGTGCAGCCAGTAGGCGCGACAGTGCTCAACCTCCAGCGAGCATTTTAGCAGGCGAGTGTGATACGAGGTGAACTCAGCAGGTCTTTCGTCCAAGGTTACTTCCGGTAATGTGGGAGCGGATACGCGTCAGCCAGTGGTTTGAATGCAGCGAGCAAGTTGGAAACTGTTAATTCCAGAGAGTCCGGCTGCTTTCCTTTCAGACGACGTCCAGCTGGTACATTCGTGAAATCAGCTGCCCCGTGACCATCCAGCCACTCCACGAAATGCTCGCGATTCCACCTATCTGACACGACCTCGTTCAGTCCCGGAAGAGCTTCCAGCGGTGCCACTCGATGTCGTTTGAGATCAGAAAGTCGATCGTCAAGGCGTTCATCGATGTCGAAGCCGAGGGAGAACAGCGAGATGAGTTCTTCTGCATCATGTGCTTCTCCGCGCAGCTCCGCGTCTTCGCGGCGTGCCGTCTCTCTGAGACTTTGAAAAACGGCCCATTCGGCGGTATTGGGCAGCAGTCGCTGATACAGATCCAGCCCGCCAAACTCGCTGTGCAGATCGATCCGCCACCACGCAAGTCGCTTTTCTTCGCCACCTTCGCCAGCCCATGCGATGGCAAACTGGGCCGTCAGCACGGTGTCGAGGGCCGACACAGGGATCTGTGTCCGTGCTGGAGTGTCGATCATGTGGGAGCCTTTCGACAGGAACGAATAAACAGTATTGAGAATCCCTCGACAGAATTTTTGCGAGTGAACATGCTACCAGATCGGCACGGTTGAAACAGGAATTCCGTCGGAAAACCGCAGTAATTGGCGACGAGCCGGGGAAAAAAGTCAACAATCGTACACGGCGTCGGACACACGTCTGTCCGGGCTTTTCTCGCGAATGACACGGAACTGATAGTCGCGTTTCGCTCCGCGAAACGTGGGTTCTGTGGTCCGTCAGTCCGGAACGTGCGCGATTCAGCTGTGAGGTTCGTTCCTTTCGCGGAGCGAAAGGCGACTATCCGCAGCCTGATTGTCGCGTTTCGCTCCGCGAAACGTCCCACCTACCGTCCGCCCCGGACACGAGGACTCCACGGCGCCTTATGGCTCACTCTTCCCACCCCCCAAGACAAGAGGTCCCGGTGGCGTGCAATTTGGGAACGGGAACCTTTGTTGATCGATCC
>VFQT010001834.1_pt1 | contig 23853 bp, 15 predicted proteins | sample 3512381 | NCBI WGS metagenome assembly VFQT01 (sample SAMN10412376, study PRJNA504923) | tailings metagenome | isolation source: Relicate 2 Philex TSF3 active mining site | place: Philippines: Tuba, Benguet | collected 2017-08-29
ATGGATTGGGTCAATTCTTCGATGTGTTGTGTGATTTCAGCGAGTCGTTGTTGCCAGACTAGCAGTTTGCTCGCTTCAGCGTGTAATTTGGGCAACTGTTTGGTACGTGCTTCGATGTCATTGATGCGTGTTTGGATATCTGCAATGGCCTGTTGTGCGACCAAGTGTCGTTGCCGATGGGTTGTGTATTCGTCGCGTAGTCGCGTGATTTGATCATCGTAGTGTTGCTCGGCATGTTGGAAGTGTTCATGGTCCATCATGGTTTGGCAGGTTGGGCATGGCTGCCCAATGGTGATGTGCTGTTTGCGTTCTTTGAGCTCTTTCCCCTGCTCCGACACGATGCCACAGTGTGTGCGTGCTTGTTCGCTGATTTGGGACTGTGTTTCGCGTTCGGCATGTAACTGCGACAGGTGTTCTTGTACGGCCTCAATGTCAGCGATTTGCTGCAACAGTGCAGCTTGTGGTTGCAATGATTGTTCGAGGGTGTCGCGTTGTTTTTGTGCGCTGGCGAGTTGTTGTTGCGCCAGGGCTAATTGTTCCTGGTGATGCGTGATACGTGTCAGCGCTTCATAGGCATGGCGATACTGTGCTTCGGCATCGGCAATCTGGCGTGTCAGCACATCTGGATCACTCACTGTGGCCTGCAAGTGTGTCAGCTCTTGGGTGAGTGTTGGTAGTTGATCGAGGTTGTGTTGTAACGCATCGTATTGTTGCTGGATTTTGATGCGCTCAATGTGGATCTGTTGTTCGTGCTGTTGGATGTCTGCCTGCACGCGCTGTTGCTGTTGTACCAGCTGCTGATGCATCTGTCGCATGTCTTCGAGGTGCGTATAGCGTGCCTCGGCGGCTTCGAGCTCATGGTAGCGCTGTGTGATGTGTTCGCTGTCGGTTTGTTTGGCGCGGATGTCTGCGCGCTGACTTTCGGCGGTGGCGAGTTGCTGTTGCGTGTTGTCGAAGTGGGCTGTCTCGGTTTGGATGAGTTTGCGTTGTTGCTCAATCTGTATCAAGAGCTCCGCATAATCGCGGTAGATGCGTTTGCTGAGAAGTTCATGTTCAGCCTGGGTGAGTTGAGCATTGTGGGCATCAAGCTGATCGACCAAGTGTTGGTCGTGTTGCATCTGACCAGTCAGCGTGGCGATTTCGTTTTCGTGCTCACGGGCCTGCTGTCGTGCATAGTCTGCATAGCGATTGTATTGGTCGATCTCGAGGATTTCGGACAACACATTGCGGCGATCGCTTGGACTCAAGTCGGTGAATGCGTTGGCTTGCCCTTGGCGGAGGTAGGCTGAATTTTGGAAGACGGTATAACTCATCCCCACAATCTGATCGGTGATGAACGCTTGGGTCTCACGCACAGAGTTGCGGGTGAGCACGCTCCAGGCCTCGAGCGTGTCATCGTGAGCTTGGTGCAGGCTCAGCTGGGTGCCACTTGTCCGTTTGCTGGTTGAGTAGCTGCGATTGATGCGGTAGTACGTTTGATTGACACAAAAGACGAACTCGACGCTCATCTCTGATTCGCCATGACTCATCAAATCACGTTCGATGACGCGTGCTTCGCCCCATACTGCCCAGTGAATTGCCTCCAGGAACGAAGATTTGCCAGCTCCATTGGGGCCGGTCAAGCAGGCGATATGAATAGGGCGGAAGTCAAAAACATCCGAGAGCCCGCGATAGCTGAGCCAGTTTTGCATTTGTAGGCGAATAGGAATCATAGCAGCCTCATTGATGGGGGGTGGCCAGGGAGGGTTGCGGTGCCATCATTGCTTCTACCGCAGTACGAAAGTGCGCATTGGTGACTTGCTCCCATAGTTGGGGCAAGTCGGATCGGATGAGTGCGGCTTCGTTCCGCAACACGCTCAACATCCGTTTGGCGTTGTTGTCGGTGCCAAGCTTCATGTCTGTGAGTAGTTGATGGGTGACGACTGCGTCTTGCATGATTCCGAGGCGATCTTGGATGCTCGTGAGGATGGTGATAATCTCGAGGTTCGGAATCAAAATATCATCAGGGAAGGCCTCGACAAGGTAGCGTAAATCGCGACAGTGAATGCGGAATTCGTGGATTTCGCTTTCGGGAACGCGAGCAAAAGTCGTTGAAAACGGCTGTTGGAGTAGGTCGAGGCGGTATTGGAGCCGTTCCTTGAGCACAACGACCAGTGGTGCCGGTTGCGCGATGCAGGCATGACCGGTGTGTGCAACAAAGCGGGCAAACTCTGCCAAGAACTTCTGTTGTTTGCTGTGTGACAACAATTCATTGAGTTGCGCCAAGGCGTGTGCGCGTTTTTGGGCAATAGCGCGCGCAATATTAGTGGGGATGTGCTGTGCACCGAGGATGCGTGTCACGTTGTCGCTGAGCGTGTCACAATCGCGAATAACCCCCAGAAAGCGCGCCATGCGTCGTAGCCCGCGCCGGTACTGGCGCATCTGCTCGGCGTCGTACACCGATTCGGCACAGTCGAGCAGTGCTAATGTTTTGCGCAGGGTGACCCGCAGACGGTGAATGTCGCTGGCGGCGTTGGTGCGGTGTACCTCATGCCTGCGGTGCATGATTTTGCGGAACTGCACACGCAACAACATGCGTAAGACCTCGGCGAACGGTAATTCACTGATTTCGAGTGGTAACAGTGTGAGTGGGTGCTCCACAGGCTGGCAGTCTTTTGCTAGCTGTTGGACCGTGGTGCGTTGTTTGAGGTCGCAGGCCAACCACAGTGGTTCGGTGTCGGGTTGGGCTCCACGAGCGAGTGCCACTGCCGTTGCTGCCATCAGGCGTCGTGCAGGGCTATCACTGCTCTGTAGCGGCAAAAACAGGGCTTCATCGGCGGTATAACTACTCCCCAACACCATCAGCGTATGCCGGTGTAGCATCTGATAATCGCTCTGAGCTGGTATGTCAGTGGCTTGCTCGCGGGTGTTGTTGAATGCAATGGCATCGTCATCATCACGTGGATATACGAGTGGGATGTGCTCTTGGTAGTAGGTGATGAGCAATTGTATGGCCGCATCGTCGGCAGCGATATGCGGGGTAATCTGCATGCGATGTACTTCGGCCTGCGGCTGATCGGGGTGGCTTTGTGTGATGAGGCTGACATCTGCAATATGTCTGTCGTTTTGCCATACTTGGCGAATATGGTGGCGCAAAAAAACATGCTGGATGGGCAAGAGCGTATGCATGGCAATCTGATACTGCTGTAGCCAATTCTTGATGTCGGCCTGAGGGATGTCATGCTGAGGTGTCGTGACACGTGTGTGTATAGTGGCATCGTGATACGTCACCTGATGCAGTTGGTGATGTTCGTAGCTGAGCATCAACCATGCTGAGGCTTGCCGTAGGTGATACTCGGCAGTGTCGAGATAGACCTGATGATAGAGCTGCGGTTGGGCGGCGTGCCAACGTAGGCTACCGTGCGAGCGACGTTGCCATACTTTGCGCGCAGCATGAATGTCAATTACACGAAACATGATGGAGTGTTGATTGTCCGTGGTCATATACCCCAACGCTACGCTAGCAAGTCGGCGCAGAAGCTCTGCGGATGTCTCTATTATAAAACGGATTCACGGGTACGTTGGGTATTTTTGGATGACATGGGCGAAACCATTGCCGACACCAACTTTGCCCACTTTCTGACATGCCCACATCTTCGTGTTATAATGCTCAGGAAATGCACAAGTTCGTGTCAGTTGGCACGTAAACAGTACAACGGAGTTGTTTCGGTGAAGGTTACAAGTGAGCGCTTGCCGCGCAGTATCATGAAGTTGACGATTGAGCTTGACGATGCCACGGTAGAGAAGGAACTCGACCGTGCCGCACGTGGCCTTTCGCAGAAAGTGCGTGTTCCTGGATTTCGACCCGGTAAGGCTCCGCGTGCGATTTTGGAGCGATTTTACGGGCGGCAGGCGTTGGTAGAGGAAGCCTCTGAGGGCATGATCAACGCAGGTTTCCGTACGGCCCTTGAGCAAGAGGGTCTCGAGCCAGTTGGTCAGGCCAGCCTTGGTGACGTGCAGTTTTTCACGACTCCCTACACCTTTGTGGTGAACGTGCCTGTCGAGCCCATTACGCGTATCCCCGATTACACGGATTATCGTGATCCCCTCGAAGTACCACCAGTAACTGACGAAGTCTTGCAACGTGCCCTCGACGATATTCGTGAAAAGCACGTCGTGCTACGCGAGCCAGAAGAGGCCCGTCCTGCTCAGCAGGGTGATTTGGTGACCGCTGAAGTTGATGTGCTGCGCGACGGTGTGTCCATTAATGGGCGTGTCGATGGGCAGCCAGCCCCCAGCACGGATTTGGTGCTCGAGCCAGGTCGCCTCATCCCCGGTCTGATGGAAGGGGTGATTGGTCTCAGCGTCGGTGATCAGAAGTCTATTGCGGCGACCATGCCCGAAGACTACAGTGACGAGGACATGCGTGGCGTCGAAGTCGTCTTCGAGGTCAATGTGACGCGCATCCAAGAGCGCATCTTGCCCGAGTGGGATGAATTGCCCACCCTCGAGAACGCCGAAGGTTCTTTGGCTGACCTCAAGCAGCGCACCAGCGATGAGCTGGCTACGAATGCCCGCAGCAACGCCGAGAATCGTGTTGTCAATGGCTTTATCGAAATGCTGGTAGCTGGCGCTGAATTTGACTACCCCGAAGTGATGATTGCGCAAGAAGCCGATCGCATTTTGCAAGGGCAGGAATCTGAGTACATTCGTTACGGCACCACTGCTGAGGCCGTCTACAAGCAGATGGGCCGCAAGCGCGAAGACCTAGTGGCACAACTGTTGCCACAAGGCGAAGTCCAGCTGAAGCGGAACTTGGCAGTCAAAGAATTCGTCATCGCCGAAGGCATTGTCATCAATGACGCCGATATCGACGCCGAAATCGACACCATGTTGATGTCATACGCCCAAGACGAAGAACAGCGCGAATCCATGAAGGCGCTGTTGCGCGAACAACTTGTGAGCTCGGTTGCCAATAGCGCCCTCGACAAGAAGATTCGTGCTCGCATCATTGAGCTCGCTGGTCAAGCTGGCGGTGAAGCCAAACCCAAGAAGGCCAGCAAGAAGGCTGCTGACGAGGGTGATGCTGAAGCCAAGCCCAAGAAGGCCAGCAAGAAGGCTGCTGACGAGGGTGATGCTGAAGCCAAGCCCAAGAAGAGCTCCAAAAAGGCTGAATAGCTAATAAATGACTGTCCCCCGCAGAGTGTATAGCGCTCTGTGGGGGACTCCCCCGCACACACACACAAACAGGAGGTGTCGTATGCATTGGAAATCAGGGATTGACGTACTTGCAATGGCCCCTATGGTCGAACAGCTCATCCCCACGGTAGTCGAAACAACGGGCCGTGGTGAGTACCGTTCGGATATTTTCTCGCGATTGCTCAAAGAGCGTGTTATCATGCTCAGCACCCCCCTCGAAGACCAGGTTGCCAATCTGATTGTGGCCCAGTTGCTGTTTCTCGAGCACGAAAACCCTGATCGTGACATCATGCTCTACATCAACAGCCCAGGTGGCTCGATTACCGCTGGTCTGGCGATTTATGACACGATGCGCATGATTCGCCCCAACGTGGCTACGGTGTGTCTTGGTATGGCTGGCAGCATGGCAACGATTTTGCTGGCTGGTGGTACCAAGGGCAAGCGCTATAGCCTGGCGAATTCGACCATTCACATGCATCCTGCAGGTGGTGGCGCTCGTGGCTATGCCCCAGATGTCGAAATCATGGCCCGTGAACTGTTGCGCGAGCAGCAGATCATCCGTGAATTGCTGGCTGCTGATACTGGCCAATCCATTGAGCGTATCGCGAGCGATTTTGATCGCGACTTGTTCATGAGTCCACTCCAAGCCAAAGAATACGGTATTATCGACGAAATCCTCACCCGCGAAGCCCTGCAACAGCAGTCTTAGTCGCGTGTTGGTAGATGCTCGCCCACGTTCCCGTGGGCGAGAGCCCTTTTTGATGATTTGAGGTCAGGTATGTCAAACAGCGGTCGTGGTGTGTACCACTGCTCGTTTTGTGGGCGCAGTCAAGATGAAGTACAACGCCTGATAGCTGGGCCACCGCCGATTTTTATTTGTGACGAATGTGTGGCCATTTGCAACCAGGTCATTGCCGAAGAACGGCAACGTGATGTGCCTCCTTCGCCACCGGCAACGCTCGGTGACCAACCCCTGCCCGTGCCTCGTGAACTCCGTGAATTACTTGACCAGTACGTCATCGGCCAGGATCGTGCGAAGGTGCTATTGGCGGTGGCGGTCTACAATCACTACAAGCGTATTCGGGCTAAAGCATCTGCAGAAGATATCGAAATCGGCAAAAGTAACATTCTGTTGATTGGGCCAACGGGTAGCGGCAAGACGTTGTTGGCACAGACGCTGGCGCGGGCACTCGATGTGCCGTTTGCGATTGCTGATGCTACTGCCTTGACCGAGGCCGGGTACGTCGGCGAAGATGTTGAGACCATCTTGTTGCGTCTCATTCAGGCCGCCAACGGTGATGTCGAGCGTGCCAAGATGGGTATTTTGTATATCGACGAAATCGACAAAATCGCCCGCAAATCTGATAACCCGTCGATTACCCGTGACGTGTCCGGCGAAGGTGTGCAACAAGCTCTCCTCAAAATCCTCGAGGGCTCGGTGGCGCATGTGCCGCCGGTGCCAGGCCGCAAGCACCCCCAACAAGAGTACATTGCCTTTGATACCACCCAGGTGCTGTTTATCTGTGGTGGTGCGTTTGAAGGCATCGATAAGGTGATTGCGAGCCGGGTTGGGCACAACCAACGTGCTATTGGATTCACCTCGCGGACCAGTGAACCCCAATCCGACAGCGATAGCCCTCAGTTCTTGCTCGATCAAGTCATCCCCGACGACCTGCTGAAGTATGGCTTCATTCCTGAATTCATCGGTCGTATCCCCGTGGTGGCACCGCTCCGCCCACTCGATGTGACTGCCATGCGACGCATCTTGACTGAGCCCAAAAACGCCGTCGTCAAACAGTACCAGCATCTGCTCGGCATGGATGGTGTGACGCTTGAGTTGACCGATGATGCCATCGATGCCATCGCCGAAGCCGCTTTGCAGACCGGCACCGGTGCACGTGCATTGCGCAGTATCCTCGAAAATGTGCTGATTGATGTCATGTTTGATGCCCCTTCACAAACCGACTTGGAACGGTGTATAATCAACGCAGATGTTGTGCGCAAAATAAGTTTGCCCGTGTTGGTGTACCGTTCTGCTGACCAGACAAGTCAGGATCTCCAAGAGGCCAGCTAGTACCCAACAAAGTTACGCTCCGTAGTGAGCGTACCTTTTTGTAATAATTGTCTACTACAAAAGGTGGTACTACTATGAAGTTGACACGTAGAATCACTGATCGCAGCGATCAGCTCACACCACGCCGGGTATTATTTGCCGACGACGATCCTTCGATTGCCACGCTCATCCAAGTGAGCCTCAGTGGGCCACGGTATGATGTGGTAGTCGTCAAAAACGGTCTAGAGGCGCTCAAGACCTTCCAAGGTGGATCGTTCGACATTGTGCTGCTCGACGTGATGATGCCGTATGTCGATGGATTTGAGGCTTGTCGACGGATCCGCGAGCAATCGGATGTGCCGATTATCATGTTGACCGCGCGTGATGGCACCGACGACATCGTACAGGGCTTTGACCTCGGCAGTGACGATTACATTACCAAGCCCTTCAAGACGGTCGAGTTGATTGCGCGTATTGAGGCCATTTTGCGCCGTGTTGAGGGCATGAAGAATCGGCAAGCGCCATCGGTGGTGCGAGTCGGCGACATCGAAGTTGATGCCCCCCGCCACCGTGTAACACTCAGTGGTAGCGAAGTGAATCTGACCCCCATGGAGTTCGAGTTATTGTACTTTTTGGCTGCCAATTGTGGTGAGGTGTTTGACCGCGAAACGTTGTTCCAAGAGGTATGGGGTTACGATTACGTGGGCGAGACCAATCTGGTCGACGTGTGTGTACGCCGTTTACGTGAAAAAATCGAGGATGAGCCATCCAAACCACGGCGGATTTTGACGGTACGTGGCGTGGGCTACAAAATGGCGGATGCGCCCGAAGAATCATCAACCGGCCCTGACACTGTGGTTATCAGCGAGCCAGTCACCGAGCCGTTGGTCAATGCGATGGCTACCAATGATGTGGCGAGCGATGCTGGTGATGTAGAGTCGACTGCTGGTGATACGGTCGTTATCGCCGTGCCGAGTGCAGATGCTACCAGTGTAGACTCCCAATCATCATCCGCATAAGCCTCCCAGGATTGTCAATGTTCACCCCCCATGTTGCCAGCAACATGGGGGGTGTTTGTATGAGCGAGTCGCAGTAGTGTAGCGCCTAGTCGTCTGTGCTCGGTGACGCGTCGTCGTCGTCGTCTTCGGCAGACTCAAACATGTCGACGCCAATCATGTCACCCATGTCTAGGATGCGTTTCTGCTTTTGTGAGTCGTCTTCGGGCTCATCGGCAGCCATTGCCACCACGGTATCGTTTTCATCGAGTGACAACACGCGTACTCCTTGAGCCGACCGACCACACACACGGATCTCACTGGCCTGGGTTTTGAGGACGATGCCGTTGCTGGTGATGAATGTGAGCAACATCTCGAAGTCAATGACGCGCGCCAGCGCAATTGAGTCGTCGGTGCCAAGCACCATCGAAATAACCCCTTGCGTGCCACGACCCTTGCGCGGGTAGAGCGATATCGGGGTGCGTTTGCCCTTGCCGTGCCGTGATATCGTGATGAGCTGCGAGGTTTGTGCCTGACTGGGATCGATGGTGTCCATGCTGATGACTTTGTCGCCGTCGCGCAGGTTGATGCCACGGACACCACTCGCCGGACGTCCCATCGAGCGGACCTGTGATTGCTCGAAGCGAATAGTCTTGCCGAGGCTGGTGGTGAGGATGACATCCTCATCGCCCTTGGTGGTGGCTACCCATCCCAGTTCGTCGCCGTCTTCGAGCCCTATGGCGATTAGCCCATTCGAGCGCACCATGCTGTACTCTTCGAGCAGTGAACGTTTGATTTTGCCGCGCCGTGTGGCCATCAACAGGTATTTGGCAGTGTCGTAATCGGCTACCGATAGCACCGATGTGACTTGTTCTTGGGGCTGTAAGTCGATAAGATTGACGAGTGGCAAGCCCTTGGCTGTGCGGCTCGCATCGGGTACTTCGTGCGCTTTGAGGCGGTAGACACGCCCACGATTGGTGAAGAAGAGCAAATCGTGCATCGTGTTACACGTCAAAATGTGACTCATCACATCTTCTTCGCGGGTAGCCGCCCCACGGATGCCACGCCCACCGCGCCGCTGTGTACGGAAGGTGTCTGGCGATTGGCTCTTGATGTAGCCACGATCCGACAGGGTGATGAGCAGCTTGGCATCGGGGATGAGATCTTCGTCGTTGACCTCGCCGTTGACACCGTAGACGATTTGGGTGCGGCGGGCATCGCCGTATTTTTCTTCGAGGTACTTCATGTCGGCTTTGATGAGCCCGAGCAGTTTGACCTCGTTGCCCAAGATTTCTTCGAGCTCGGCAATAGTGCGCCGTACCTCGGCGAGTTCGTCTTCGAGGCGCTTGCGCTCGAGGGCGGCTAGGCGACCAAGCTGCATGTCCAGGATGGCGTTGGCCTGTGCCTCGCTAAAGCCATAGTTGCGTATCAGGTTGTTGCGCGCACTATCGCGCGTGCGTGAATCACGGATGGTCTGGATGACTTCATCGAGGATGTCGATGGCGCGCGTCAGTCCTTCGAGGATGTGTGCCCGGGCGCGTGCCTTCTCGAGATCGAACTCGGTGCGCCGACGGATGACTTCGCGGCGATGCCCGATGTACTCCTGGAGCATGCGTTTGAGCGTGAGCAACCGTGGCTGACGCCCACTTTCGACCAGCGACAGCATGTTGATGCCGAAGGTGGTCTGCATCTGTGAGTGCTTGTAGAGCGCATTGAGGACCTTGCGCGGCTGTGCATCCTGTTTGAGCATGATGACAATGCGCATGCCAGTGCGATCGGATTCGTCACGGATGTCGCGGATGCCGTCGATTTTCTTTTCACGGACCATCTCGGCAATGCGCTCTTGCAAGCGTGCCTTGTTGACCTGGAACGGCAGCTCAGTCACGATAATCTGGTGCGTGTTGCGTGCACCTTCTTCGACGTGTGCCTTGGCACGAATGGTCACTAACCCACGTCCCGAGCTGTAGGCCGCCTGAATGCCCTCACTGCCCAGAATCAAGCCCCCAGTGGGGAAGTCTGGCCCCGGCACAATCTTGATGAGGTCTTCGGTGCTGGCCTCAGGATTGTCAATCAGGTAGGCAATGGCGCGACATACTTCGCCCAGATTATGCGGCGGAATGTTGGTCGCCATGCCCACGGCAATCCCTGATGCCCCGTTCAAGAGCAAATTGGGGAGGCGTGCCGGCAACACCGTCGGCTCACGGAATGAACCATCGAAGTTGTCGCGGAAGTCGACCGTGTTTTTTTCGATGTCGAAGAGCATTTCTTCGGCAATTGCCGACAAACGGGCTTCGGTGTAACGCATGGCCGCTGGTGGGTCGCCGTCAATACTCCCGAAGTTACCTTGGCCGTCAATCAACGGGTAGCGCATGTTCCACGGCTGAGCCATACGGGCTAGCGCATCGTAGACGGAACTATCGCCGTGTGGGTGCATTTTGCCAAGTACGTCACCCACAATACGTGCGCTTTTTTTGTATGGCTGATTAGAACGCATGCCGAGATCCCACATCCCAAACAAAATGCGGGTCTGTACTGGTTTGAGTCCATCGCGGGTATCTGGGAGTGCGCGCGAAACAATGACGCTCATCGCATAGTCTAGATATGCCGTGCGCATCTCATCGGTAATATTGCGATTTTGGACAGCCCCGACTTCCATAGTTCACCCCTGTCGAGTGCTAAATGATTACAATTTGATGAATGAATTATACCATATATAGGCTGATTTGTCATGCATTCTTGTCAATAGTATTGCATGGAAATAGCTCAAATGGACGCGCTATATTGCGTATTTATCAATGGTCGACAATCGTAGCCGATGTCGTAATGCCACGTACTGCTACGGGCGTGAAATTCAGATAATCACAAGCGGTGAGTTGGTACTCGATACCGTCGACCACCCCCTGTGTCGCGTTGTTCCAATCATCGACACGATGCAGATGTCCATAAATACAACTGTGTATCGCATATTTCTGGAAGAGTTCAACGAACCCTGATGGCCGCTTGTCAATGAACGGCGGGAAGTGAATCATGGCCACAATTGCCTTGTGACCACCTGCTTTGCGTTGGGCATCCTGCAAAGCACGTTCCATGCGCAATAACTCGCGGGCATAGATGCGTTGATCGACCACTGCATCAAACCCAGGCGTGCCCGGTGAAGACCAGCCACGAGTGCCGCAGACAATGACATCTTCGACGACAAAAGCCTCAGATTCAACCAGCGTGATTGACTGTGGCACGCGTTTGCGGATGGGGCCTGCACGGTCCCACCAATAGTCGTGATTGCCCTTGATGCAGTATTTGCGCCCAGGGAGCTGATCGATCCACTGCAGGTCGACCAGAGCCTCACTCACGTGCATGGCCCACGAAATATCGCCACCAATCAAGACCACATCGTCAGGCTTGACGATGCGCTGCCAGGCGGCCGCAATCCGGCTCGGGTGTTCACGCCAGCGTGCCCCAAAAATATCCATGGGCTTGGGGTTGGCGAATGATAGATGCAAATCAGATATTGTCCAAATCATCATTGTGTATAGTATCAGATGCCCATCGTTCTGCCAAATCTGGCGGACACCAATGTGGCAACGGAGCGTGAATCAATAGTTTCGTGTGGTGGATGGGATGTGGCAGTTGTAGCTGCCACGCATGCAGATGATGCGGTGCATTATCGTCGGCGTGCCCGTATGTTTTGTCACCGACTAGTGGGTGCCCGAGTTCACTCGCATGCAGGCGAATTTGGTGCGTGCGCCCACTAATCGGTTGGGCGAGCATGATACTTGTACCGTCTGCCTGATGGTGTACCCCCAGAAAACGGGTCGACATGGCTTTGATGGTATCACCATTGGGCAAGGGTTGACCGACCTCGTCGTAGGGGTATACTCTGAAACGCCCACGATCACTCCGTCCGTGCCCCGTGTGAATGATGTGCTCTGTCCAGGGTACCCAACCATGCACATGGCAGATGTAGGTCTTTTGTACCGCATGTGTGACAAAAAGCTTCTGGATGGCCGGATTGGCGTGTGCATGATGTGAAAAAAGTAATACGCCCGTGGTGTCACGATCAAGTCGATGGGCCGGGTGCAGTTTGAGGGGCTGGTGGTGGAGGCGGTACCATAGGTCGGCGAGGGTCTGTCTGAGTTGATTATCGGCATCCCATGGGGTGGCGTCGACATACGTCCCAGCAGGTTTGTTGATGGCCAGCAACCAGCGATCGTGGTACAAAATCGCACTTTCGTCAAGATGACATGGACGTGCATGATCGGGTGGAGTGTGTACCGCCACCTGCATCGTCGGCAATAGCATGGCATCGAGTGAGCGCACCCGTTCGCGATTCACCCATGCACCGCCCCGCAAAATGGTTGTTACAGCCGCTTGGCGACTCCCGAGCAGGGTTGTACAGACGTCGATCAGCGATATGACCTCAGTGCAGGTTGTGTGGAGTGGTCCATTGGTTTGTGGTGTGTTCATGGGCGGTGTAACACGATACCGTACCAGCCGTGTTGTCACACAACGGGTACGGTATCAGAGTCGTATCTAGGATGCATTATCCCTGCTGTTGTCGTTCGGCGTACTGCTTGTAGTAGTAGTCACGATATTCGCCACTCTTGATGGGGCGCCACCATGTGGGATTATCAACGTACCACTTGACTGTCTTTTCGAGGGCTTGGTCAAATGTATGGCGGCTCGACCACCCGAGCGCACGGAGTTTGCTCGTATCGAGGGCATAACGTCGATCGTGACCAGCTCGGTCTTTGACATACTCGATCAGCGAATACGGCTTGCCGAGGAGGTCGAGGATCTTGTGTGCCATGTCAATATTGCGCGTCTCGACGCCCGTACCGACGTTGTAGGCCTCACCAGCCGTGCCTTTGTGCAACACGACATCGATGCCTTCGCAGTGATCGGTGACGTATTGGTAGTCACGCATCTGCTTGCCATCGCCATAAAGCGGAATGGCAATGTCATCAAGGGCAGTGGTGGTGAACAGTGGCACGGCCTTTTCGGGGTAGTTAAATGGCCCAAGGTTGTTGGATCCACGACTAATCGTCGTATACATGCCATAGGTGATGTGATAGGCATAGACGAGATGCTCTGCGCCGGCTTTGCTGGCCGAATACGGGCTACGGGGCTCGAATGCGTCATGCTCGCGTGAGCGATTGGGCTCGGGGATCTGTCCATAGACCTCATCGGTGCTGATCTGATGGAAGCGCAGTAGCCCGAGCTCGCGTGCCGCTTCGAGCAATGTCCACGTGCCATTGACGTTGGTCTGTACCACCGCATCTGGTTGCATAATCGAGCGATCGACATGCGTCTCAGCCGCAAAGTTGACAATGGTGTCGATGGCATGTGTGCGTAGAGTCTGCTTGACCTGATCCATGTTGCAGATGTCGCCATGCACAAAAGTCAACTTGGGATTCTGGGCTGCGGCAGCGAGGTTTTCGCGGCGGCCCGCATACGTCAACGCATCGTAGACAACAATGTCGTAGTTGTAGCGTTCGAGCATGTAGTGCACAAAGTTACTGCCGATAAAGCCAGCACCGCCGGTTACAAGTATGCGCTGCATGTTACTCCTTACAGTAGTTTTATCTCCTACATGATACACGCTTTTGCACGCAAATGTTAGGGATACGGATACACAATGAACGACGTTGCCGTAGGATTGATGGTGCCAGTTGGCGTGCTGGTCTTGGTCGGCGTGTTGGTCTGGGTCGGTGTCTTGGTCTTGGTCGCTGTCGACACCGGCAATGGATACGGGTATGGCCCGTACGATTCAGACGTCGCCGATGGAGTCAGCGTTCTGGTCCGCGAAGGAGTCCTAGTTCGCGAAGGAGTCCTGGTGAATGAAGGCGTCCTAGTGGGTGACGGGGTGCGTGTCCGTGTTGGTGAACGCTTGCCTGGCTCAGCATATTGGTCATACAGCAATTCTGCGACGTCCCAATTGACGGTTTGGTTGAGCAACGCGACTTCGTCAATGCTCCCATTAAACCCGTTTTGGGCGATATGTCCATTTTCGCCAATCCACATTTGCATCTGCCCATTTGGTAACGCAGTGAATGTGCCGGTGTCGATGGGGTACCCGTTCAAATACAATACCGCGTTTCTGGTCCTACTGTCGATTGAGCAGTTCAGTGAATACCACGTACTCGTGGTGATCGCGGCATTCCCAGTAATTTCTACGCCATTATAACGACAGAACGGCTCGCCGGTGGCTGTAAGTCCCATCAAGAACACGGGATCGGTGATGTCAGTGTAGCTACGCAATGATAGCATCACTTGCTCACTACCAATCGTCGTAGCGTTGAACCATAGATTGGCGGCAAAAGACTGTTTATTGGAGATAGTTGTCGAACGACTCAACATCAACGATTGACTCCCGTTGAATGTGATTCCTTGCCCGTAGCGTACCCCAGGGGCAGCTGCCGTTGGGCATGATCCAACGCGCGTACATACGGCAGGATTACGTGGATCATCAGCATTGACGAATGTCAGGCTGCCAGAATCTTCGTACGTGAAACGCGCTGCCCATGAACGTCGGAGTACGTCAGTTGGAAACGGAGTACTCGTACTCGTTGATGTAGCAGTATGCGTGCGTGTAGGCGAAATACGACCAGGCGTCTGATTTGGATCAGTGAAGTGGTTGTACAACCACTCAATATTATCGAGCGAAAAGTCACTGCGGTAGATGACCACTTCATCGAGTTCGCCGGTATAAAACCCACTCGACTGATCGATATCACTGCCAAGATAGGCAAACGCCGCACCCGTGATACGCCGATTGGTGATGACATCACTCCCTACAGGATAAGAATTGACATAAATGTTGCGATCACCGGTTTTGGTATTAATCGTACAGGAATAATGATCCCACTCTGTGCCCGAAACCCCGCTACTCGCAGTCAGTCGTTCGCCAGCACTTTCACAGAAGAATTTGCCTGATGCATCAAAACCAAGTTTGAAATCTTTGCCGACACTGCCAGCAGAAAATGCGACCATTTCGCTTCCAAACGTTGGTTTGGCCCAAAATGAAAAAGTGGTTTGTGGAGTAATGCTTAACTTTCTTGTACTGCGGATGCTCTGTGCTCCAGCAAAGCTGACTGCGCTGGTTGAGTAGACACCTGTCGCTGAAATATCGGGACAAGAAGCAGCAGGTGAACTCAACGTGCCAGGACAAACAAAGTGGTTGCGTGCAATTGAATTCAAGAATTGTGTGGTTTGACCAGTATTCTGTTCGAAATCAAGACGAGCAACACGCTCACGACTATTGATTTCGGTGCGTGTAATCGTCGGGGTGCTAGTGGGGTCAGTGACGGTAATTGTCACAGCATCAGCGAAGCAGACGTTGGTGTTAGGGTCGCCTGTGTTGTTACAGGTGGAGGCTGCAGCGGACGGATATCCCATGTAATCACGCGCCAGCCCAAAATGAATGGTATAGGTACCAGCAACCGTAAAACGTACTTTACCCTTGATAAGGCGTGTGCCGTTTTGGCCGAGCGCAGTCCCTACAGACCAACGCCATGGATGATCGAGGGTGTTCGTCACACTACAATCGTTGGTGTTTGTGGCATAGCTCGTATCCCAATTGTCATACCCTGCAATGACTCGTGCATGGCCGGTTGTTTTGGGGAATCTGAGATTGCCGCTACCGTCTTTGACGGCCCAACATTGATCTTGGTCATAAACATATTCAAAGTCAGTGTTGCCGGTGAAACGCCCTGCCAATATCTCAGCGGCACGATTTGTAACAGTTATTGAAAAGGTGACAACGCTGCCTGTCATCACAGAGGTCTTGTCGGCAGTAACAGCCAACCAATTCGAGTCTCGCCCACTTGACAATGCGTCTCCAACCCCTGGCACTGGCGAACTCGTCGTTGTACTTGCACCAAAGGTAACTATTTGTGTGACACCCAGGATGGCAAGAACCAACAATATGCTGATTGTGATGTGTTTTTGGAAACGCATGAGTCTATGTCCTTAACAAATATCCACAATACAGGATAGCCGATATTGTGTGTAGGTGGTATGAAATAGCGCTGATAACGCCCTGTAATGTAGATGCATTCAATACCGTAAATGTTCCAGTAAATGACATATAATCAGTTAATTACGATACATTATAGTACAAATATGCTAAACAATAACGGCAAATATACCCATATTTGCCGTTATTGTTTATACATTAGGGTTGGAGGTACGGGGCGCGATGAATTGCGGTTGTACTGAGCCAATAGGTAGCATCAGGGGATACGGTGAGTGCTATTGCAGAAGTATATCCTAATGGTGTAAGTGCTGTGTTCCCAATCCACTGGTAGCCATATTCGTCGAAGCGTGCCAACGATATTTGGGCTGGCGTAGTGCTACGGAGCGATACGACATATGGATTTGTTGTACGCATCCAGGTTTGTACTCCACCGTTGGTGCTGTTGCTGTTGATTACGGTGAAGCGATTACTGGTGATGTCAAATGTTGCCTGATAGATGCGTTCGGTGCTGGCAAGATACAGGATGAGCCCAGGTCGAAGCTTTGAGATCATGGGCACATAGTCGAAATCAGTAATGGGCTCGTTGGTACGCAAGCTTCCACGCAGGCGAAGACGGCCTTTGTTTTCAATTGAAACGACAAGACCTCGCCCATTCGCATATTGACCACCAGCAATCAGGTGGGTAGCATTGTTGTCTACAGTGATAATGCGTTGTAGTGCCCCAGGCAGTTTGAGTGGTGGTGAATATTCCACAAAGCCGCGAGGGATGGCATAGAGTGTGCGCAATTCGGCAGTTTGTAAGGTGGCATCGTTGAAGGCCACGTAGACAAACGGATCTGTACCAAGCAGCGCTGTAGGCTCACTTGTGGTATTGAAGACCCAGAATCCTGTCGATTGTGGTGTGCCACTTTGTAGATTGAATCGCTGTACAAAGGCTAGATTCCAAGTGATCTTGCCGGCGACCAGCAAGATATCAGGATTGGATTCGTCAATGCTCATCAATGATGCGGTGACTCCTGACACAGCGATGCGTTGCAGTGATGCCAGCGTGTCGGGGTCAATCACATTGAGGTGTGCAAGATCGTCAGTACTCTGACGATTACTTTCGAGCACAATCACGCCTGCAGATGTATACACCAGCTGAGCTGGGTCATTTGCAATTGTTGCCTCTGTCACGTCGCTAGCAGCAAACAGTGCTTGCATGGTGGGCGTGAGCGTCGGAGTGGCGGTTGCAGTACGACTGCTGGTTGGGGTCGAGCTCGGGATGCGTGTACGACTCGGTATCGGTGTGCGTGAAGCCGTGGCCGTAGGCGACAACGTCGGTGTGCGTGACGGCGAGAGTTGCAGTGCCTCAGCAGTAGCCGTGATGTGGTCGGCAATCACGGTTTGTTTGGCAGCGATGATACTGGTACGCTGTGCTGCCTGGGTGGCAAGGGTATCGCTCCGTTGTTGGGCACGTGTGGTGCGTGCGATGATTACTGCCGTCTTTTTGTCAGCGCGTAGTTGACTGACTGCAGTGGCGGTTTCGAACTGTAGAGACTTTTTGGTTGACGCCACTTCCAGAATGGTTTGGCGTGTGGCCGTACGCATGGCGTTCACTGTCTGCTGGAGCGTAATCGGTGTGGCAGTGGCAGTGCGCGTGGGACTGGCGGTAATGGTGCGTGTGGGCAGACCATCACGGGCTTGTTGGGTGGCTTGCGCCCGATCGGCTTGCTGTGTGCTCACAACCGCGGATTGAGTGGCGGTCAACTGAATATTATCGGCGATGGCTGTCTCAGTGGCGGCTGCCAACACGGTCTCAGCGGCTGGGGCTGATGTGGGCGTTGGTGTGGGTGGTGGTAAGACTCGAATGATTTTGGTGCGCAAACCGCATGCACCATAGCTGTTGCCCATGACGCATTGACCATCGGGGTAGCCGACCCAATCTTTGATGAGCCCAAAGTAAACGCGGTATGTGCCAGGCACTTGGAATCTGACTTTGCCGGTTACAACGCGTTGTTGGCCGGGTGCGAGACTGCTAGATCCAATGCTCCACCGCCAGGGATGGTTGGCAGTCGAGGCAGTAGCACATTGATTGGCCGTATTGGCATAGGTTTGATCCCATGTGGCATAGCCAGCAATCATGCGGAAGCGGTTATTGGGGTTGGTACTAGCCGATGGTCTGTCAAACGGGAATACCCCGTTACTATCGCGCCAGGCCCAACATTGATCTTGTGAATAGACATAATTGCTGTCGTTGAACGTAAACGCTGAGCCACTAATCGATGAATTTGTATATGAATTGCGCATAGTAACACGAAACGTGACGACGTCGTCTGTGTAGACGGTGCTTCTATCGACGGAGACAGACGGGATCCAATCGATGGGACTTACCGAACGACGAATATCCGGGAGCATGGCGTACAGCGCATCGCCTGGGCAGGATGTGCCCCAGTTTTGACCAACAATCTGTGAAATGATGGTGCCAGTGACGCGATGCCCTTCAATGGTATTGAGGTTGACCCCTGCGCCACCATTGTAACTGACGTATTTGGCGTAATTGGAATTAGACGAATGTGGCCGATATGGGCGTTCAACGCCCGGGGTAATGTTGTATTTGGCACTCAGCCATGACAGCATGTTGCGCAATGATGTTTGGGCGGCGGCACTGGGTTGCACGGAAGAAAATGTGCCGATCATTGAAATGCCAATCAAGGCAAAGTTGAAGCCGTAGGCATGAGCCCCGTTGATGACGGTGCCGTTGTCGCGCACGCCCGTGTAACGACCCTCGTAGATGACGCCGTTGGGATCGATGAGGAAGTGGTAGCCGACGTCGCCCCAATTGTTGGTGACGGCATGGTACTGCCAGATATTGCGTACGATGCTGGACCAATTGGTAGTGGCCGGGTCGTAGTTAGGCCCAGCGGTATGGTGGATGACAATATGAGTGGGAGCGCCGATTTCGCTACCCATAGGCATCCACGTGGCATCAGCAGGGCAATTTGCGGGATCGCCTGCACACGCGTTGCCACGGGCATCCCAAGCCTGGACGGTGCTACCGCCCCATGTGGCACGCGGTACGATGCTCGGTTTGTCGCCGGCTGCCGCAGGGGCAGCCATACTGGCAGGGTCGATACGTGGTGATACATCCAGTGAACTCATGGTGTTGGCGTGTATCGAGCTGAGGTAGGCGGTGGTGCCACGAGCACTCATAATGGATATTTGCCAAGCTTGTGTGGCCACGGGGAATGAGTACATGGTGCTGGTATAGGCGTTGTCGGGATCATCGTAGCCACGGTATTCTTCGTTGGCGACAAGCGATTGCCAGGCATCCCAGGTGTCATTGCTCTGAGTACGATATGCGAGGCGTATATCGTCGGCGTTACCTTCGATTTGCCAATGAAACACAATAGCGTCAAACGGTTTATCTGTGACGACTGCATCGAGCACGATTTGTTGAGCAGTGCTACTGCGGTATTCGTTGAGGGAAGCCGACGAGGTTTCGACCAATGAGTCTTGTTCGTTGATATCGGTCATCTGCTGTGCATGGCTAGCAGTCTGCCCCCAGGGCATTAGCAGGGCTAGCATGATACAGAGACGTAAGAACCGCATGATAAACCTCGGTGTGATGATTTCTAGTATAGATGTAGGCAACAGTGAGGAAGCCAATCCCATAGTACCGACGATACCAAGAGATGAATGGTTCCATTTCTCCTTATGCTACACTATACTATACTGCATCGTAGTGACGGCTTCATGAATATTTGCTGTCAAAATGGCACAATGTGCTCCCGTCGACTTGAATTACTGTGATGGAAGGTATCTGTTGTATGGGTGAGTTACGCACCATTCTCGCAATCGAAACGTCGTGTGACGAAACTGCTGCTGCCGTGGTCGTCGATGGACACCACACCATCGCCAATGTGGTAGCATCGCAGGTCGAAATTCATCGACGCTATGGAGGCGTAGTACCCGAAGTCGCATCACGGCAGCATATTTTGAGCATTGATACGGTCATCAACGAAGCACTTGCCCAGACGCCCGGTGGGTGGGCATCGATTGATGCGGTAGCAGCCACTTACGGCCCCGGTCTATCGGGGGCATTGTTGACGGGGCTGAATACTGCCAAAGCCTTGGCGTGGGCGCGTGGATTACCGTTTATCGGTGTGAATCACGTCGAAGCACACATGTACGGGGCTTGGTTGAGTGGTGAGGATGCACCACAATTCCCATGTGTAGCACTAATCGTGTCTGGTGGGCATACATTGCTCGTACTGCTACGTGGGCATGGCGACGCCATACGGCTTGGTGGGACACTCGACGATGCTGCAGGCGAGGCTTTTGATAAGGTGGCGCGGTTATTGGAACTGGGGTTCCCTGGCGGGCCTGCAATACAGCGTTTGGCGTTAGCACCTGCCCAGCAAGAGCGTCTGCCGCGGGCATGGTTGCATGGGACGTATGATTTTTCGTTTAGCGGGCTCAAAACGGCCGTCCTGCATGCTGATCAACAGGCACAGCAGACGCTGGCCGATCAGCCTGATGCGTTACACCAACGGCGGCGTGAAATCGCGTATTTGTTTCAGGAATCTGTGGTAGATATTTTGACACGCAAGGCCAAGCAAGCGGTACTAGATACTGGGGCTGTTTCGTTGATTTTGGCTGGTGGGGTTGCTGCCAACACCCGTTTGCGTGAGGTATTACGTCGGCGCATCAGCGTGCCGATTCATGTGCCTCCGTTTGCGTTGTGCACCGACAATGCGGCCATGATTGCTGCTTGTGCCTATTGGCGGCCGCAAATAGCGGGTTGGGATCTAGCGGTAGACCCCAACCTGTCGTTTGTGTGAGTGTGCGGTGGTTTAGCTAGCCAAGCGGCCGTAGATGTTTTCGGCGAGCATCAATACCGCGATAATGGTGATGAATATTGCAAAGCCACGGCGCAGTTGTTCTTGCGAGATTCGTTTGGCGATACTCCCGCTCAAGGCAATGCTCGGCAATGCCCCCAGCAAAAGTAATGCGATGAGTGACCAATCGAAGGGGGTATCGAGGTGCCCAAGCAGACTAGCAGCGCTGTTGATGGCAATCACGATGAGTGATGTGCCAACCGCCTGACGCATGGGCATGCCTACGAGCAATACCATGGCTGGCACGATGAGGAATCCCCCACCCACGCCCAAGGTGCCTGTGACCAAGCCGACAATTGCACCGACGCCGATGATGTGCCAGCGTGGGCGAGCGGTTTCGACCTGTTGCAGATTGCTGTTGCCACGATACATGAGTGTGGCAATAATGAGGAGCAAGATGCTGAAGGCAATGAGCAACATATCACCGGGGATATTCCGCGATAGACGTGCACCGAGATAGGCAGTCGCCATGCCCGATGCACCGAAGATGAGTGCAGTGGCAATATCGGTGCGTTTTTCGCGCCATGCCATGAAGCCCCCGAGGAGAGCGTTCGTGCCGACGATGACCAATGCAGTGGCGAGGGCCACGTGTTCATCGACATGTAACAAGTAGACCATACTGGGCACGATGAGTACCGCACCGCCGCCACCCAAGATTCCCAACAATAATCCGACGACTGCCCCAATGATAACTGCCAAGAGCCATTCCATAACCCAGAATCCCTTCACCTAAATAAAACCTGGCATAACCGGTATTGTCTGTGGCAGTGTCGGTGTCACAGTAGGCTATGCAAGCGTAAGCGCTATCACTATACTACGCTTCTTCGTCATCGAGGTCATCTTCGGGGGTGATTTCGAGTAATTCATAGGCGGCATCGGCGAAATTTGCTGGTACTACGATGCGTACGTCGGCAAGTGCCCCGCTTTGGAAGCCAAAGGTCGTCGCACTATCGGCACCAATGCTGGCAGCGGGGATACCCGCGTCGTGGAGTTGTGAGAGGTAGAGTGCTGCTTCGACCGGGCCTTGACAGGTCATGATAACCACGGGGTCAGCATGGGTATTTGCGGTCGTATCAGACGCAGAATCAGTATCTGCGGTCGATTTGTTGAAGATATTCCCGAGCCATTGCCACATGATGAGTTCCTTTCGCGGTTGATACAAACGCCCTCATGACCATTGTGTCATGAGGGCGCAATGTGTCGTAGGGGGTACTGTTAGGCGGCAGATGCATCACGTCGGAACCACTTGTTCCATTCGCGATGTTCCCACACCACCAAGAGCTGGGCGGCATTGAAGATCGACGAGTACGTCCCGCTCAAGAGACCAATCAACAGGACGACGACCAGATTGCGGATGGTAGCACCGCCGAACAGCAACAACGCCATCAGGGTGAAGACGCTGGTGAGCTGTGTGTTGATGGAACGTGGCAGGGTCTGCACGATGCTGTGATTGATGATGTCGTCAAAGTGCTCGCCAGCCCGGCGATGTGCCATGTTTTCGCGGATGCGGTCAAACACGACGATGGTGTCGTGCACCGAGAAGCTGATGACGGTGAGCAAGGCAGTCAAGAAGTAGGCATCGACTTCAAGCCCGATGGTGACACCGAGGATTGCTGCAAAGCCGAGCACGACGAGTACGTCGTGCAACATGGCCAACAACGCACAGATTCCGTAGCGTACGGGATTGGGGGCTTTGCGGAATGCGATGGTCAAGTAGATCAAAATGGCAACACAAGCACCCAACACTGCGATTGCGGCGCTGCGGGTGGCCTCATTGCTGACCGTAGGACCAACGCTCTGGAGCGATTCACGGCGCACTTCGCCATATTGGGCACTGAGGGCTGCGATAATGTCGCGCTGTTGTTGCTCGGGGGCCGTTGCGCTCAGGGCCTGGGTGCGTACTACGGCTGATGCAACCGGGTTGCCGTCGACAGTAATCGTGCTCAACTGGACTTGAGCACCCTCGAAGCCGTTTGCCGCGAAAATATCACGAATCTGCTCGGTGTTGAGGCTATCGATGGACTGCTCGGTGAAGTGTAGATCCCACAGTGCACCACCCGCAAAGTCGATGCCTGTGCGTAGACCATACATGCCATAGAAGATGGCTCCAGGCACGATGATGAGCAATGAGATAAGGAACCAAATATAGCGATGTTGAACAATACTCTTCATGGAACTTCTCGCCTTCTCTTTCGTTAGGCTGCGCCCTGCTCTTGCGGGCTGGCATGGTTGTCATCGTCGATTTCGTAGAGCCAAAGGGACTGGGCAAATTCGGTCTGGACTACCATGCGCAAGAAGGTGCGCGTGACAATCACGGCCGTGAACAAATTCAACAAAATACCGAGTGCCAATGTCAACGAAAATCCTTTGATTAGACTGACACCAAAGCTATTGCCGAACATGAAAAGAATGGCGCTGGTAATCAATGTCGACATGCTCGAGTCGCGAATGGCAGGCCAGGCTTCTTCGAAGCCGGCTTCCACGGCACGAGCCAATGAACGTCGGTTACGCAGTTCTTCTTTGAGGCGTGCGAAAATCAACACGTTGGCGTCGACAGCCAACCCAATTGACAGAATGAAACCAGCAATACCTGACAAGGTCAGCGTGATGGGCACCAATTTGTGGATGGCGAAAATAATCACCGAGTAGATGATCAACGCCAATGTGGCCAATACCCCGGGCAGGCGGTAGTAGAGCACCATGAAGATGGCAACCACAACCAGACCCACCAAACCAGCCACAATACTGGCCTGCACTGAGTTTGCACCCAGG